>ERZ1645187.162-NODE-162-length-63962-cov-8.635486_pt1 | contig 63962 bp, 52 predicted proteins | sample MGYA00575352_ERZ1645187 | MGnify/ENA primary metagenome ERZ1645187 (study PRJEB40837, sample SAMN11349314) | freshwater sediment metagenome | isolation source: river sediment | host: Sediment | place: India: Wazaribad , New Delhi | collected 2017-02-21 ... | reverse complement strand
CAGCCTCGTCATGGCCCGCTTCACGCGGGCCCCCCATGTCTGAGAGATGGTTGCCTGCCAAGGCGGGTCCTCCACGTTCGCGGAGGATGACGGGCGGTGGCTTCGGAGGCTATGCCTAGACCCTTGCCCCTGCCTCCCCCTTCGGCTATAGGCCCGCCATCTCGAGGCCGGGGCGTTTGTCCCGGGTGAACCGGGGTTGCAGAACCTGCGCCCCATGTCTGTTCAGGACAGGTCTGTTGCGTGCGCCTCGATCATGCAGCGCGGCCTTCCGGAACGTCCCTAACCCAGACCTGCCGGTCTTTATCGCGCCGAACACGAGCGCCCCGCCCGCAGGTGAAGCAATTCCCGACAATTCGAATTTTGGGCCTGCTTCGAAGGATACATACCCCATGGCGAAATCCGCCGTTTCCATGAACCCCACCCGTGATGACTTCATGTCTCTCCTTGAGGAGAGCTATGCCGACCGCCCGGTTTCCGAAGGCCAGGTCGTGAAGGGCCGGGTTCTTGGCATTGAAAAGGACAACGTCATCATCGACGTCGGCCTCAAGACCGAAGGCCGCGTGGCCCTCAAGGAATTCTCCCAGCCCGGCAAGGAAGTCTCCCTCAAGCCCGGCGACACCGTTGAAGTCTATCTCGAGCGCATCGAAAACGCCCTCGGCGAAGCTGTCCTGTCCCGTGACAAGGCCCGCCGCGAAGAGGCCTGGACGCGCCTTGAGGAAATGTCCACCAAGGGCGAACGCGTTGACGGCGTGATCTTCGGCCGCGTCAAGGGCGGCTTCACCGTCGACCTCGGCGGCGCCGTGGCCTTCCTGCCCGGTTCGCAGGTGGACGTGCGCCCGATCCGCGACGTGGGTCCGCTCATGCATGTGGCCCAGCCCTTCCAGATCCTCAAGATGGACCGCCGCCGTGGCAACATCGTTGTCTCGCGCCGCGCCATCATGGAAGAGACCCGTGCCGAACAGCGTTCCGAACTGGTCCAGAACCTCGCCGAAGGCCAGGTGGTGGACGGCGTGGTCAAGAACATCACCGACTACGGTGCATTTGTTGACCTGGGCGGCATCGACGGCCTGCTGCATGTCACCGACATCGCCTGGAAGCGCGTCAACCATCCCTCGGATGTGCTGACCGTCGGCCAGACCGTGAAGGTCCAGATCGTCCGCATCAACCCCGAGACGCAGCGCATCTCGCTGGGCATGAAGCAGCTCGACAAGGATCCGTGGGATATCGTCATCGAACGCTACCCCGTCGGCACCAAGGTCAAGGGCAAGGTCACCAACATCACCGACTACGGTGCATTCGTTGAACTGGAAGACGGCATCGAAGGCCTCGTCCATGTCTCCGAAATGTCCTGGACCAAGAAGAACGTGCACCCCGGCAAGATCCTCTCCACCTCGGAAGAGGTTGACGTGCAGGTGCTCGAGATCGACGCCGCCAAGCGCCGCATCTCGCTCGGCCTCAAGCAGGTCCAGCAGAATCCGTGGGAAAGCTTCAACGCCCGCCATCCGAAGGGATCGGTTGTGGAAGGCGAAGTGAAGAACATGACGGAGTTCGGCCTGTTCGTCGGCCTCGATGGCGACGTGGACGGCATGGTCCATCTCTCCGACCTCGACTGGAAGCGCTCGGGCGAAGAAGCCATCAAGGACTACAAGAAGGGCGACAAGATCCAGGCCGTCGTTCTCGACGTCGACAGGGAAAAGGAACGCATCTCGCTGGGCATCAAGCAGCTCGGCGGCGACCCGATCAAGTCGGCCGGCACCATGAAGAAGGGTGACAAGGTCACCTGCGAAGTCCTCAAGGTGGAAGATGGTGGTCTTGAAGTGAAGATCGCCGGCACCGACCTCACGGCCTACGCCAAGCGCGCCGACCTCGCCCGCGACCGCGGCGAACAGCGTCCCGAGCGTTTCGCCGTCGGCGAGAAGTTCGACGCCCTCATCACCGTGTTCGACACCAAGGCCCGCAAGGTCAACGTCTCGATCAAGGCGCTGGAAATCAGCGACGAGCGCGAGGCAGTGGCACAGTACGGCTCGTCCGACTCGGGCGCCTCGCTGGGCGACATTCTCCAGGCTGCCCTCAAGCGCAAGGACGAAGAGAAGGAATAAGTCCTTCTTCCTGAAAGAGATTGAAAGGCCGGGCGCACGCGTCCGGCCTTTTTCTTTGGGGTGTCAATTCCGTATGCGAACCACTACACTTGCCCCATGACCGCTTCCGACATCGACCACATCATCAATCATCTGAGCCTGAGGAAGAGCCGCCGCCGCTGGCGCTGGATCGCCATTGTCCTCGGCCTCGTGGCGCTGGCGGCACTCGTTGCCAATGCGGCTGGAGATGGCGGCCTTTCGAAGGATCATATCGCGCGGCTCAGGATTGACGGCCTGATCACTGGCGACCAGCAGAGTCTCGACCTGCTGCGCGACGTCGCCAAGGATGACCGCGCCAAGGCCGTGATCCTCCGGATCGACAGCCCCGGCGGCACCACGGCTGGCTCCGAGGCGCTCTATGAGGAAATCCGCCTGGTCAGCGCGAAAAAACCTGTGGTGGCTGTCATGGACACCGTGGCGGCGTCAGGCGGCTACATCGCCGCGCTGGCGGCTGACCATGTGGTGGCCCGCGGCAACACCATCACCGGCTCGATCGGCGTGATCTTCTCCTTCCCGGAAGTCTCGCGCCTGCTCAACACCGTCGGCGTCACCATGGAGGAGATCAAGTCCGGTGACCTGAAGGCCGAACCCAGCCCCTACAAGCCGGTGTCGGACAAGGCCCGCGCCCATGCCATGGAGATGGTGCAGGACGGCTTTGCCTGGTTCAAGGGACTGGTGGCCGAACGCCGCAAGCTGGCAGCAGCCAAGGTGGACGCGCTGGCCGATGGCCGCGTCTTCACTGGGCGGCAGGCCAGGGCGGAAGGTCTGATTGATGCGCTCGGCGGCGAGGATGTGGCGCTCAAATGGCTGCAGGCGGAAAAGAAACTGCCAGAGGCGCTGGAGGTGCTGGACTGGAAGCCGCCCAAGCCCTTCGCCGAGCGGGTTCTGGGGGCCGATCTGGGCTACGCGCTTCTGGACAGTGTCGGCCTCTCCCGGCTGGCCCGGATGGCGGAACGGGCGAAGCTTGACGGCTTGCTCGTGCTTTGGCACCCTGCACCCTGAAATTCCTGCGCCGCGTCAGCGGGTTGAGGCCAGCCATGATCAAGTCCGAACTCGTCCAGAAGATCGCCGACAAGAATCCCCACCTCTATCACCGCGACGTGGAACGCATCGTCAACCGCATCCTCGACGAGGTGATCGCCGCCATGCGTGACGGGGCGCGTGTCGAACTGCGCGGCTTTGGCGCCTTTTCGGTGAAATCCCGCGAGGGGCGCCTCGGCCGCAACCCGCGCACCGGCGAGGCCGTTGACGTGGTTCCGAAGCGCGTGCCCTTCTTCAAGACCGGCAAGGAATTGCGGGTGCGGATGAACGGCAAGGCCGAGTGACGGGAAGGAATAACCGTGCGCCGATTCTTCCACTGGCTGGTCACAGCGCCGACCGCCATCCTGGCCGTCGCTTTCGCGGTGGCCAACCGCCGCTGGGTGACGCTGTCGTTTGATCCGTTCTCCCAGGACGCCCCCTTTGCCTCGGTCGACATGCCGCTCTGGCTGCTGCTCTTCATTGGCGGCTTCATCGGGTTGCTGATCGGCTGGTTCGGAAGCTGGCTGTCCCAGGGCAAATACCGCAAGGCCACCCGCGAGGCGCGTGGCGACATCGCCAAGCTGCAGCAGGAACTGGCCGACCTGCGCCGGGACGGGGGCGAACTGCAGCGCAATGACGTGACCGTGTTTCCCGGAGGCCTGATGTGAAGTGGCTTGACGCCGGGGAGATCGCCCGCCTCGCCTCGCACAAGGATCTGGTCGAAGCCTTGCGTGAAGGCTTCCGCTCCGCTGTCGAAACGCCCGTGCGCCACCATCACCAGACGGGTTCAGCCGACCTCCTCCTGATGCCTGCGTGGTCGAAGGACTGGACCGGCCTCAAGACCGTGACCGTGAAACCCGACAATGTGGAGAAGGGCATTCCCTCGATCCAGGGCACCTATCTGCTGATCGACAACAGCACCGGCGCACCCGTGGCGCTGATGGATGGCGGCGAGATCACGCGCAGGCGCACGACGGCAGCCTCGGCGCTGGCGGCGGACTATCTGGCGCGTGAAGACGCATCCGTGCTGGCGCTCTTTGGTGCAGGCGCGCTGGCCACGCATTTTGTCCGCGCCCATGCGGCGGTGCGGCCCATCAGGACGGTGCGCATCGTCAACCGCAACGCGGAGAAGGCGGAAGCCGTGGCGCAGGAACTCCGCGCCATGGGTTTCGATGCTGCCGTCAGCGGCGCGGAAGACGCCGCCCGCCAGGCCGACATATTGACCTGCGCCACCAATGCCACCGCCCCATTGTTCAAGGGCGCATGGCTGAAACTGGGCGCGCATGTCGATCTGGTGGGGGCCTATCGCCCCACCATGCGCGAAGCCGATGCCGACACGGTGACACGGGCCAGCGTTTATGTGGACACCTATGAGGGCGCGAAAGCCGAAGCGGGTGACCTGATCCAGGCGGAAGCCGAAGGAGTCTGGAGCTTTGACCGGGTGAAAGGTGACCTCGCGCAACTCTGCACGGGCGCGGTGAAGGGCCGGACATCGGACAGCGAAGTGACGCTCTTCAAGTCCTCCGGCACGGCCTTGGAAGACCTTGTGGCTGCCGTGCTGGTGCATTTGCGCTCGGCGTAAGGAGCGGCTAGGGACGGGGTCATGAAATCCCCCAACCCCATCTGTGTTGCCATCGATACGCCGGATGTCTCCCGTGCCCTGACACTTGTGAAGGCGCTGGGCACATCCGTGGGCCATGTGAAGCTCGGCATGGAGTTCTTCTATGCCAATGGTGCGGCGGGCTATGTGGCCGTGGCGGAGCAGGGCATTCCCGTCTTTCTCGATCTCAAGCTGCATGACATTCCCAACACGGTGGAACAGGGCCTGCGCTCGCTCATGCGCCTCGCCCCGCCGCCCGCCATCGTCAACGTGCACGCCACGGGCGGCCTCGACATGATGAAGGCGGCGCGCAATGCCGTGCCGCCCTCGACAAGGCTGATCGCCGTCACCGTTCTCACCAGCCTCTCCACTGAAAACATCCACGCCGCGGGATTCGACCCGGCGCGCGATACGGCTGCCCATGCGCTCAACCTCGCCAGGCTCACCCATGCGGCGGGCCTCGACGGCATTGTCTGTTCGCCCCTGGACCTGGCGGGCGTGCGCAAGGCACTGCCGCGTGAATTTTTCACTGTGGTGCCGGGCATCCGCCCCACCGACACGGCAGCGAACGACCAGAAGCGCATCGCGACACCGCAGGCGGCGATTGCTGCCGGAGCAAATGTGCTGGTGATCGGCCGCGCCATCACCGGGGCTGCTGATCCGGCGCAGGCGGCGGAACGGATTCTCCGGAGCCTGACGTGACCACGCTCGTCAAGATCTGCGGTCTTTCGACGCCTGAAACCATGGACGCCGCGCTGGATGCAGGCGCGGATTTCGTCGGTCTTGTGTTTTTCCCGAAGAGTCCGCGCAACGTGCTGCTGCGCCCCGCCGCCAGCCTTGCGGCGCAGGCGAAAGGCCGCGCCCGGGTGGTGACGCTGGTCGTCGATGCTGATGACGCCCTCGTCACCGACATCGCGGCAACCGTGAAGCCCGATCTCTTCCAGGCCCATGGCAACGAAACCCCAGAGCGCCTGGCGCGCATCAGGACCCTCACAGGCATTCCCGCCTTCAAGGCGCTGCGCGTGCGCACGCCAGCCGACGTGGCGAAGGCCAGGGACTATCCCCCGCCTTTCGTCCTCTATGACGCCATGCCACCGGAGGGTGCCGCCCTGCCGGGCGGCAACGGGCTCGCCTTTGACTGGACCATTCTGAGGGATGCCGCGCACCCCTTCATGCTGGCAGGCGGGCTGACACCGGAGAACGTTGGCGAGGCCATCCGCGTCACCGGGGCGGAGATGGTCGATGTTTCGTCAGGCGTCGAATCCGCCCCCGGACTCAAGGACCTGGCGCGCATCCGGAAATTCATTGAGACCGTAAAGTCCTCAGGCTAGAGCACATCCATGACCCAGTCCGCAGTCCCGTCATCGTCCCCCAATTCCTTCCGCACCGGCCCCGACGAGCGCGGCCTCTTTGGCATCTATGGCGGGCGTTTTGTCGCCGAGACGCTGATGCCGCTGATCCTCGAACTGGAGCAGGCCTACAAGGACGCCAAGGCCGACCCCTCCTTTCAGGCGGAGCTGGACAGCTTCCTCACCCATTTCGTCGGCAGGCCATCGCCCCTCTATTTCGCCGAGCGCCTGACCGAGCATCTGGGCGGTGCGAAAATCTACTTCAAGCGCGAGGACCTGAACCACACCGGCGCCCACAAGATCAACAACGTGCTGGGCCAGATCATGCTGGCGCGGCGCATGGGCAAGACCCGCATCATCGCCGAGACAGGAGCGGGCCAGCATGGCGTCGCCACCGCCACGGCCTGCGCGCGCTTCGGCCTCAAGTGCATCGTTTACATGGGTGAGGTCGATATTGCCCGGCAAATGCCCAATGTCTTCCGCATGAAGCTGCTGGGGGCGGAAGTGGTGCCTGCGAAATCCGGCTCGCGCACCCTGAAGGACGCGCTGAACGAAGCCTTGCGCGACTGGGTCGCCAATGTCGAAGACACCTTCTACTGCATCGGAACGGTCGCGGGTCCTCATCCCTATCCCGAGATGGTGCGCGACTTCCAGTGCGTGATTGGCGAGGAAACAAAAAAGCAGATGCTGAACCAGGAAGGCCGCCTGCCCGACTCGCTGGTGGCGGCCATCGGCGGCGGCTCCAATGCCATGGGCCTGTTCCATCCCTTCCTTGATGACAAGGACGTGGAAATTTATGGCGTCGAGGCCGCGGGTCTTGGCCTCAAGACCAAGACGAAACATGCCGCCTCCATCACCGGTGGCAAGCCCGGCGTGCTGCACGGCAACCGCACCTACCTGCTCATGGATGATGATGGCCAGATCATCGAGGGTCACTCCATCTCGGCCGGTCTCGACTATCCCGGCATCGGCCCGGAACACGCCTGGCTCAACGACATCGGCCGGGTGAAATATGTCTCCGCCACCGATCAGGAAGCCTTGGACGCCTTCCAGCTCTGTTCCAAGCTCGAAGGCATCATCCCGGCACTTGAGCCGTCGCACGCCATCGCCCATGCCATGAAGATCGCGCCCAAGCTGCCCAAGGACCACCTGATGGTGATCAACATGTCGGGCCGCGGCGACAAGGACATCTTCACGGTGGCCGACATTCTGGGAGTGAAGCTGTGACGACCCGCATCGATGCCAAATTTGCAGCCCTGAAGAAGGAAAAGCGCGCCGCCCTCGTGACCTTCATCACGGCGGGTGACCCTGACTACAAGACCTCGTTCAAGATCATTTCCGGCCTGCCCAAGGCCGGTGCCGATGTGATCGAATTCGGCATGCCCTTCACCGACCCCATGGCCGATGGCCCGGCGATCCAGGCAGGCGGGCTTCGTGCCCTCAAGGCCGGCGCCACCACGAAGAAGACGCTCTCGCTGGTAAAGGATTTCCGCAAGACCGATGACACAACGCCCGTGGTGTTGATGGGCTACTACAATCCCATCTACGTCTATGGCGTCGACAAGTTCCTCAAGGAGGCCAAGGCCGCAGGCGCAGATGGCCTGATCATCGTTGATCTGCCGCCCGAGGAAGATGACGAACTGTGCTTGCCCGCCATGGAAGCAGGCCTGAACTTCATCCGCCTCACAACGCCGACGACCGATGACGCGCGCGCGCCCGCCGTGTTCAGGAACACGAGCGGCTTCGTCTATTATGTCTCCGTTCTCGGCATCACCGGCACCAAGGCGCCGGACCTGAAGAGCGTGAAATCCAATGTGAAGCGCCTGAAGAAGCACACCAAGCTGCCGATCTGCGTGGGCTTTGGCGTCAAGACGGCGGAACAGGCGAGGACCATTGCCGAAACGGCCGATGGTGTTGTCGTGGGGTCGGCGCTTGTTTCAGCGGTGGCGGATTCGCTGACCAAGACTGGCAAGGCCACGCCCAAGACGGCGGAGGCCGTGCACAAGCTGGTGAAGAAAATCGCCAAGGGCGTGCGCGCAGGCGCGTGAGGAGTTGAAGCCATGAACTGGATCAAGAATTTTGTCCGTCCGAAAATCCGCTCACTGCTTGGCCAGAAGCGTGACACGCCGGAGAACATGTGGATCAAGGACCCGGAGTCCGGCCAGATGGTGTTCTACCGCGACCTTGAGGCCAACCAGTTTGTCTTCCCCGGTTCCAACCACCATCACCGCATGCCCGCCGATGCCCGCATGAAGGCAATCTTTGACGGCGAACAATGGGAAAAGATTGCCTTTCCGCAGGTGAGCGTCGATCCGCTGAAATTCCGCGACGAACGCAAATATGCCGACCGCCTGAAGGAGGCCAAGGCCAGGACGGAAACAGATGATTCCGTGCGGGCCGGTTTCGGCAAGGTCGATGGCATGGACATGGTCGTCATGGTCCAGGACATGGGCTTCATCGGCGGTTCGCTGGGCATGGCTGCGGGCGAGGCCATCATTGCCGCCATGCGCCATGCCGTGCAGAAGAAGTGCCCATGCGTGATCTTCGTCGCCTCCGGCGGCGCCCGCATGCAGGAAGGCATTCTCTCGCTGATGCAGTTGCCGCGCACCACCATTGCCGTGCAGGAACTGCGCGCCGCGAAACTGCCCTACATCGTCGTGCTCACCAATCCGACCACGGGCGGTGTCACGGCCTCCTACGCCATGCTGGGTGATGTGCATCTGGCCGAACCCAACGCGCTCATTGGTTTCGCCGGGCAGCGCGTCATCGAGCAGACCATCCGCGAAAAGCTGCCGGAAGGTTTCCAGCGTTCGGAATATCTCAAGGACCACGGCATGGTGGACATGGTGGTGCACCGCCACGAGATGAAGGCCACCATCACCCGCATCGCCCGCATCCTGATGAAGGCGCCGCAGTCCATGACGCACACGGCACTGGTGCCGGCGTAGGCGCCCATGGCGGTCAGTGATGCCATCCTGACGCGGCTTCTGGCGCTGCACCCGAAGATCATCGATCTGTCACTGGAGCGCATGGAGCGCATCCTTGCGCGGCTCGGGCATCCGGAACGCAGCCTGCCGCCGGGCATCCATGTGGCGGGCACCAACGGCAAGGGCTCCACGGTGGCCTTCGCCCGCGCCATGATCGAAGCGGCAGGGCTGAAGACCCATTGCTACACCTCTCCCCATCTCGTGCGCTTCCATGAGCGCATCCGGCTGGCCGGTGACCTGATTGCCGAGGCGCACCTTTCGGAACTGCTGGAAGAATGCGAAGCGGCCAATGGCGGCGCTCCCATTACCTTTTTCGAAATCACCACGGCGGCGGCCTTCCTCGCCTTCTCGCGCACACCAGCCGACTACCTGATTCTCGAAGTGGGACTGGGTGGCAGGCTTGATGCCACCAACATGGTCGGCCACCCCCGTGCCACCGCCATCACCTCGATCGGATTGGACCACCAGCAGTTCCTCGGCGAGACGATCGAACAGATCGCCCGCGAGAAGGCCGGCATCCTAAAGCGCGGTGTGCCCGGCGTGATCGGTCGCATGCCGCCGGAAGCCCGCGCCGCCATAGAAGACGTGGCCGAGGATGTGGGCGCACCGCTCGCCATCGCCGGGCAGGACTGGGATGTCCATGAACAGCATGGTCGCCTGGTCTTTCAGGATGGCAACGGCCTCCTCGATCTGCCGCTGCCCGCCTTGCGCGGTGGCCACCAGATCAACAACGCCGGAAACGCCATCGCCCTGATGCGCGCACTCGCTGACAGTCGCATTGGTGAAGATGAGATTGCGCGTGGTCTTGAAACCGCCCGCTGGCCCGCGCGCCTGCAACGGCTGAAGGGTGGCCATCTCTCCGGCTTGCTGCCGCAAGGCTCCGAACTCTGGCTCGACGGTGGCCACAATGCCGATGCCGGCGTGGTGTTGGCCGAGGCGCTTGCCGCGATGGCCCGCCGGGACGGAAAGCCGCTGACCCTGATCTGGGGCATGCTCAACACCAAGGATGCCAGCCAGTTCTTCCGCCCGCTGGCCACACTTGCACAGCGGGTCATCACCCTCACCATTCCGGGCGAGCCCAATGCCATTCCTGCCGAAGATCTGGCAGCAACGGTGCGCCACCTTGGCGTGACTGCTGAAACGGCGGAGGGTGTCGAAAACGCCGTGAGGCAGGCCGCTGCCGGTCCTGCCTCACGAATCCTGATTTGTGGTTCCCTCTATCTCGCAGGCCATGTGCTGGCGGCGGAGGAGGGAACGGAAATGTCAGCGGTGAGCGGCGTCGCCCGCCGCTGACCGCATCTGGTTCAGATCGACTGTTCGATCCAGCTCTGCAGGGCACCCTTGGGTGCCGCACCCACCTTGGTGGAGGCGACCTTGCCGTCCTTGAAGACCATCAGCGTGGGAATGCCGCGCACACCATACTTGGACGGCGTCTGCGGGTTTTCGTCGATGTTGATCTTGACGATCTTGGCCTTGGGGCCAAGCGAGGCGGCGATCTCTTCCAGCGACGGGCCGATCATCTTGCAGGGACCGCACCACTCCGCCCAGAAATCCACAACCACCGGAGTGGCGGATTTGAGGACATCCGCGTCGAAAGAGGAATCGGTGACTTTGTGCGTGGCCATGGGCTGAACTCCGGTTGTCGTCAGAAGGACGAGAGGTAGTGTCGCCGTTGCGCCGGGTCAAGCCGTCTTGCCCTCATGCTCTTGCCGCAGCCCCTCAAGAATTCGTGAGAGCCTTGATTCCGCGAGATTTTCGAGCTGCATGTGTTGCGTCCAAAGCAGGGCAGCCCTGACCTTGCGGCCAGGAAAGGCCGCCGCCAGCACGGCGCTGTACAGCGCCATCTGGCGGATGTGCGACTCAGCGGTGGCGGTGCCGGGCCGCCCGGTCTTGAAATCGAGGAGCCAGATCTCCGTGGCATCGATGCGCAGCCGGTCGATGCGGCCCTGCACCGGCGGCAGCCCCTCAAGAGCCCCGGCAATGGCGGCTTCGCTGCGGGCATCGGCGGCGAAATAGCCCTGCGTCTCCGGGCGCTGCAGCAACCCGTGAAGGGGCGGCGCCAGCGCCGGATCGAGTTTCAGCCGGATGAGACGGCGCGCCACTGTGTCGATGCTGTCGCCCGGCTGCAGTTGCTCGAGCACACGGTGCATCGCCTGGCCCGCGCGGGCGGCCTCGCGGTCGAAGATCGCGTTTGTGCGCGCCGCCACGCGGGTGACGGTGGACCAGCCCGGTGCGCTGCTGCCGATCGGGGCGTCGCGTGTCGCCCAGCCGGGCACGGCTGGCAACGGCCCTTCCGGCGGAGAGCCTTTGGATGCAGCAGCAGCTTCCGGCTCATCGCCCCAGCGCCGGATGTCGCCTGCCGGATGTTCTCCGGCGATCACGCGCAAGGGGTGCTTCTCCTGCGCCTTCGCCAGACCGTCTTCCACCAGCCTGTACCAGCAGTCATCATCGAGGCCGCGTCCGCCCTGCGTGCCGCCAATGTAGAGTTCGTCACGCGCCCGCGTCATCGCCACATAGAGCAGGCGCTTGCGCTCATCCTTGTTCTTTTCCGCCGCCACGTCCTTCCACTGCCGGATGCTGGCGGGCTTGACCGCCGTCGCTGCATCATAGAGCGGCAGGAGCGCAGGCCCGTTGCCGCCGCCGGGCAGGGCCAGAAGCGATGGCCCGCCGCGCGCGCCCGGCATGTCGGCGGCGTCTGGCAGGATGACGATGTTGCCCTCCAGCCCCTTGGCGCCATGCACCGTCATGATGCGCACCTCGCCGGAAGCGCCTTCCAGTTCTCGCTTCATGTCCTCATCGCGCGCCGTGAACCAGTGCAGGAAGGCGGCGAGCGACGTGCCTTGATCGCGCTCGAAGGCAAGGGCAGCATCGAGCAGCATGGCGGTTGCATCCAGCGCCTCGACACCAAGACGCGCGGCGATGGCGCGGCGGGCCTGCGTGAGCACCTGCGCCAGGAAGCCGTGCGGTCCGGCGAGCGCGGCACTGGCCCGGCAGGCAGCCAGAAACGCCACGTTGGCGGCCTGCGTCCCGCTCGCCTCAAGGCTGGACCACAGGTCGCCTGTCCGGCCCGCAGCGAGACCCGTGAGATCATCATCATTGAGCGGCTCCGGCACCAGCGGGCTCTTGAGCACGCAGGCAAGCGACAGGTCGTCACCGGGCAGGAGGCAGACCTGCACCAGCGCCATCAGGTCCATGACGGCAAGGCTCTCCTGCAGCTTCAGGCGGTCGGCGCCCGCCACCGGGACGCCCAGCCGGCGCAGTTCGGCGATGAGCGCATCAAAGAGGCTGCCGCGCTTCTGCAGCAGGATCAGGATGTCGCCGGGATCGACCGCGCGATTCTTTGAAGGCAGGTGGCGCTTCCCGATCCAGCCCTTGATGCGGGCCGCTATGTCACGCGCCTGTTGCTGGCGCGGCGAATCCTCGCCAGCACGGTCCACGGGTGCCTGCCACGGGTCCGGTTCAGGTCTGTCGGGCGGGGTGAACAGCGGCCACAATTCAAAGATGCCATCACCTTCGGTCTTGCGGTTCGGCTGGTGGCCGCCGTCCCGCCCGTCATCACGCAGCCCCTGGTGGGCAGGCGCATCCTTGCCAAAGACGGCATCGACCATTTCCAGAACTGCGGGCAGGCTGCGGTAGGAGAGCGTGAGGTCGATTTCAGCGAGCGGATCGTCAACCCCCGCAAGCTTGCCGCGGAAATGGTCGCGCGCCGCCGCGAAGGCGTCCGTGTCGGCCCCCTGGAAGCTGTAGATCGACTGCTTGATGTCACCAACCACGAAGAGCGAGCGCGGACCGGGCCGCTCGGCCCCTTCGCCCGCGAAGAATTCGTCGGCCAGCGCCGTGATGATGCCCCATTGGGCCGGGCTCGTGTCCTGCGCCTCGTCCACGAGGATGTGCGAGAGATGGCCATCAAGCTTGTAGAGCACCCACTGCGCCGCGCGCGACCCCTGCAGCAGGGCCTGTGTGCGCATGATGAGATCGTCGAAATCATAAAGCCCGCGTTCCTGCTTCAGGCTTTGGAAGGTGCCGTTCACGCGGATCATCAGGCGGAGCAACGCCAGCGTGGCGTCAATCTTCAGGGAGAGCGCCCGCTGTGTCAGCAGTTGCACGAGGTTTTCGCCTTCACCATCGAACCAGTTGCAGATGTCAGGATGGCGCGCGCGCGTGGCCGTCGAAAACAGCCCCCGCTTGCCGGGTTCACCCTTGTCCGTGAAGAGTTCGGTAGTGAGCAGCGCGATGAGGACCTCGGCATCTGGAGCATCTGCGATGTGCCGGAAGATGGCGCTTGCATCCTTGCCGTGGAAGGAGGGCGTGCCCGATAGCGCATCAGCAGCTTGACGGTAGCGGCTGCGGTCGCGCGACAACACGGCGGCGTCGATCTCGGCGGTGGAGGCGTAAAGCAGCGAGCCTGCCTCCTGCCGCAGCCGTGCTTCGATGGCGGCGAGGTCGGCTCTGCCGGAGATGGCATCGGCAAAGGGGGAGGTCGCGGCGAGAAAGGCCTTTGAGAGGCTCTCGAAACTGTCAGCAGAGAGCGTGCCGTCGTCGATGAGGCCGAGGTCGTTGGCTTCGGCAGCTTCCGCCAGCGCCGTGTCGCGGGCCTCCTCAAGGAGCTGCTGCCGCCCCGTCTCGTCCATGACGCGGAAGCCGGGGGCGAGGCCGGACTCGGCGGGAAAGAGCTGCAACAGCTTTTCGCAGAAGGCGTGGATGGTCTGGATCTTGAGTCCGCCCGGCGTTTCGATGGCGATGGCAAAGAGGCGCCGGGCGCGGGCCAGGTCGGCAGGCTTAACACGCACCACGCCGAGATCGGACAGCCGGGTGGCCAGCTCCTTGTCATCCAGCGCGATCCAGGAGGCCAGCAGGTTGAACAGCCGGAGCGACATTTCCGCCGCCGCCGCCTTGGTGAAGGTGAGGCAGAGAATGCCCTGTGGAGCAAAGCCCGCCAGCATGAGCCGCACCACGCGGTTGACCAGCACATGGGTCTTGCCCGAACCGGCATTGGCCATGACCCAGACGGAGCGCGCGGGGTCAGCCGCGTCAAGCTGTTCGCGGGTGGAGCGGACGGCGGGTTTCTGCGTGCCGTTCATGCGCCCCCCCGCGACCATTCTGCGAAGCGCGAGAGATGGTCATAGTCGGAGACGTCATCCTCCTTGTACATCACCGCGCGCGGCACATAGACCTGTCCGGGTGAAAGATAGCGTGTCAGCAGGCGCTGCAGTCCTTCAAAATGTTTCTGCGCCGTGGCGGCAATGTCGAGTGGCTTCCTGCCACTGGCGAGCGATGTCACCTTCACCGGCGTGCGGCCACCGCCGGTCTGGATGTAGATCAGGTCGTCCGCGTCGGCAGGCAGCTGCTCGCCGAAGCTGCCATGGCGCAGGATCGCCGCTTCCAGGGTGAGTTGCGGGCTGAGGCCGGACTCCACCTGCCCGGGGCTTGGCACGGTTCCCGTCTTGTAGTCGATGAAGCGGGCCGTGCGTTGCCGCGTGATGTCAATGCGGTCGGCGCGGGCGTGAAGGAGGTGTTCAATGCCGTCCAGCAGGAACTTCACCTTGCCGGGACATTCGGCGAGGCTCGCGGCCACGTCCGATCGCAGGCTGTTGTCTTCGTCAACGAAGGCCGCCGCCATGCGCCGGAAGCGCGGCCACCAGAAATGCCGAACGTCCGCATGGGCCATGTAGGGTGCGAAGGCCGCTTCGCCTGCGGCCAGAAGGGCAGGCAGTGTTGCCTCCCGACCCGCGACATAGCGGTGCAGCGCATCATGGACGAGGAGACCGCGCAGCGACAGGTCTGCCGTGCCACCCAAGGGTTCGATGGCATCAAGTCCAAGGATGCGTCGCGCAAAAATGGCATAGGGGTCGCGGATCAGCTTCTCGATCTCGGTGACCGAAAGACGTTTGGGCCGCAGCGAAACCGGCGGTGCCGGGCGCGGCATGGCAAGCGTGACTGAGGCCTGCGGCTGGTCCAGCGCCCGTGCCAGCAGGGGCAGCGCCGTGTCCAGATGCCGGTCGGCGGGCACGCCACATTTTTCCAGAAGGGCGCGCAGCCGCAGGATCCAGCGCGACGGCATCAGCGGTGCCTTGCCCGCGCGCTTCGACCACGTGACGGCAACACTTGGGTGCATCAGGCCCTGGACAAAGTCATGGGCGGTCTGGCCGATGTCGCGCTCCGGTGCGGCAAGGCCGAGTTTTCCGCGCATGGCACGGTTGACCCAGGGGCCGGGATCGGTTGCGGCGGGCCACACCGTTTCGTTGAGGCCCGAAAGCACCACAAGGTCGGCATCGATCATGCGCGCCTCAGCGAGGCCAAAAATGGCAAGGCGCGTGCCCGGGCGCTGCGGCGGGCGCAGGGTGTCCTGCCGCAACGCCCAGGCAATGCTGACAAGGCTGCGCCGGAATGTGCCGTCCGGATGATGCGCGGACTCAGCCGTCAGCGCCTGCATCGCATCGGCAAAGGCGCGGGCCGTTCCGTCATCGTCCTCCGCTGGTGCCAGCGCATCAAGACAGGTTGTGAGACGGGCAACATGATCGGCCAGGCTGCCAGGTGCTGTCTCCGCCAAGGGCGTCAGCGCTGCGGCGAGGCGTGCGGTGAAATCGGCCAACGCCGCCCACGCCGCATCATCCATGGCACCGATGGCGCGGTGGGCATGGCGGTCCTTTTCGCGCAGGGGACGCTGGCTGGCCAGCGTGGCGGAGAAGTCTTCCGGCCCTGCGGGTGGCAGGTCCTGCCGCAGCAGCACCAGTTCAAAGAGCTGTGCCAGTCCGCGCGTATTCTCAAGGCCCAATGTCACGGCGGGATGGGCGAGAAGGGCAACCAGCGCGGCGGGTGAAAAATCCTCCTCCACGCAATCGATGACGAGCTTGCACAGCTGGGCGCGGCCAAAGCGGATGAGCGGCTCGCCGCCGGAATCATCAATGGCCGCCGACCAGCGCGCCAGTTCGGCTGTGACCATCTGGGCGAGATCGCGGTCCGGCGTCACGAGGGCCGCCGTCCGCTCCGGTGTTTCCAGCACCTCGCGCAGGAGAAGCGCGATGCTGCGGGCTTCCATGTGACGGTCAGGTGCTTCGACGAGGCGCAAGCCCGCCCGCGCCGCCGTCAGTGTTTCGGCAGGCAGCAGGGCGGGATCGGACCAGCGTTCGGTCATCTCGGCAGGACGCATGATCTCGCGCGCCAGCGGTTGGCGCGGCGTGGCGTGGGCGAGGTCGCGCACCTGCTCGCGGGCCACACCGAGATGGGCCAAGAGGATCTTCAGGGCGTGCTGCGGATGGTTCGGACCGGCGGCATCCCAGGAGTCGGCGTCAAGGCCGCGATCAAGCCCCGGAAGGATGACGGCCCCATTGGGGTGCTGGGCGATGGCCTTGAGCAGGTCGCGAGTCGCGGGATTCGTGCCCGTTGAACCCGCCGCGATGACCGGGCCTGACGAGATGTCCGCCGCGATGCGTTGCGCCTCCAGCCGGATCAGCCGGTTGCGCCGTTCTGCAGGTCCGCTGCGCTCCAGTCCATGCAGACGCCGGGGCAGTTCGTCCTGCACCAGATGCAGGAGCGAGAGAAGGGTCTGGCGGTGTTCGGCAAGGTCGAGCCCCTCGAAGGCGTTGCCGAGACTGGCGGTGACTTCTTCGGTCTCCATCTGCGAGACGAGGTCGGCGAGGGATTGCGCCAGCCCCAGCGCCTGGCTGCGCGAGCCCTGCACGTCCTGCGCCAGCGCCAGGTGCGGATTGGCCGCGGCCCATTCACCCACCAGGGTCAGCAGCAGGAAGAGCTGCCCCATGGAGGACACGGCCTCGGGCACACGCACGTCCGGAAAGACGTCGGCCAGAAGGTCTTCGTCAGCATCGCCGATGGGCCGCACCCGCGGCAGCAGCAGGGCCGATGATCCAGAGAGCTTGAAGAGCTGCGTCTCCAGCGTCCGCGCCGCGCGCCGCGTGGGCACGAGGATGGTCCAGCGCGAGAGATCGTGCGGTCCTTTGCCATCGAGCGGGAAGCCGTCAAGCACGCGCTGCGCCAGGGCGCCGATCAGTCCGGCGTCACAGGTCCAGACATGCGGCTCTGGCTGCATTCAGGTGTTCCGTTTCAACCAGTCTTCGGCTGCGCCGATGGCCTCTGGCGTGCCAACATGGAGCCAGTGTCCGTCATGGGCAAGACCGTGGAGACGGCCTGCGGCAATGGCGCGGTCCCACAACAGGTTCATGGAGAAGGCGCCCTGCGGCGCATGGTCAAAGAGACGGGGATGCACGAGATAGCCGCCGATGTAAGCGAGCGCCTTCTGGCTCGGCGCATGCTTGGCGCGTGTGAGCCTGCCATCACCGCCAAGAACGAAATCGCCGCTGCCGTCATAGCCCGTGGTGTGTGCGGGATCGCAGAGCAGCAGCAGGCAATCCATGGCGGAATCATCCCACGCGGCGCGCAGGCGTGTAAGAGCAGGCGTGCTCCGGTCGATCCAGAAGGAGTCGCTGTTGAGGACGAAAAACGGATCATCACCCAGAAGCGGTAAGGCCCGCGCAATGCCGCCACCCGTATCGAGAATCGCGTCACGTTCGTCCGATATGCGTGTTGTGGGCGATGACACCGTGGCACACCATGCCTCGATCTGTTCCGCGAGGTAGTGGGCGTTGACCACGGCCTTCGTCACATGGGCGGCGCGCAGGCGGTCAAAGCCGTGGGCGATGATCGGTTGGCCGGCGACCGGGATGAGCGGCTTGGGCATGGTGTTGGTCAGGGGCCGCATGCGCGTGCCGAAGCCCGCCGCCAGAACCATGGTTGTATGGCCGATGCGCTCCGTCATGCCTTCACCGACAGGGCTTCCGGCAAGTGGTCGAGATACCACTGCTTCAGGTCCGCCAGCACAGGGTGTTCAAGGCTTTGCGCCAGAGCCCGCGAGACGCGTGGCATGTGGCGGAGATAGCCGTGCTTGCCGTCCCGCTTGGAAAGCCGTGCGAAGATGCCGAGAATCTTGGTGGCGCGCTGTGCCCCCAGAACGGCATAGGCGGTGAGGAAGGCCGCCGTGTCAAAACTGTCTTCGCCGGAGCGCAGAGAGAGGTAGTGCTCAACCGTGCGCGCCGCCAGCGCATCGGGAATGTCGACGCGCGCGTCCTGCGTCATGGACATGAGATCATAGGCCGCGTGGCCAAGCAGTGCATCCTGCGTGTCGATCAGGCCAACGCGTTTGATGCCGCTGCGTTGCGGAATCCAGATGAGGTTGGGCGAATGGAAATCGCGCAGCACCCATTGCGGTTTGTCCTGCACGGTGTGGGGAATGAGTGTTCGCCACACCGCGGCAAACGTGGCGTTGATCTCCGGCGGCGGTGCGCTGCCATGCAGATAGGCCCAGAACCACGATGGCAGCAGGTCCGCTTCGATGAGCAGGGCCTCTTCGTCATAGGATGGCAACCGGTATGTGCCCCAATGCGGATGTTCGCTGGCGGTGGGCCACCTGCGCTGGCCCATGTCGGCCAGCAGTTCCGCCGCCGTGAGCATGGGTTCGGTCATGTCCTCGCCCGCCAGCAGCATCCTGCCATAGACCTTGCCCCCGAGGTTCTCGATGAGGGCAAGACCGTGGCCTACATCATGACGCAGGGTTTTGGGCGCGCTGTAGCCCATGGCCTGGCCCAGCACCTCATTGACACAGAGAACCGAACGGATGCCCTCAGCCAGATGCGCGATGGCACTGTAGGGCTTGCCATCCTTGACGGGTGGGCCATCCGGCTGGGTGGGCATGTCCATCAGCAACGGCTTCGACCCGTCCTGAACCTCAAGCCATTCATAGCGCCGCGCCGAGGCATCGCCTTCGAGGAAGTGCCGGGTGAAGGGCCGCAACGGTGCAAGGAAGCTCTCGATCTCGGCATCACGTTCCAGCGCCCTGGCCCAGCCACCTGCCGCATCAATCGCAATGTCGCGGGCCTCGCCTGACCCGCTGAAAGCGAGATGCAGCACATCCGCAACCGGGGGGGAGAGTTTTTCCGGCCACTCCACCAGCCCCACATGGCTCGCCAGCAGATCGCCCAGACCGAGTTCATCCAGATCGCCTGCATCCTTGAGGCGGTAGAGATCGGCATGGAAGACGGGAATGCGAGTCTCGTCGTAGGCCTGCACCAGCGTGAAGGTGGGGCTTGGCACGTCGAAATCACCGCGGCCCTCCGCCAGCGCGCGGATGAAGGCGCGGGCAAAGGTAGACTTGCCGCTGCCGAGATCGCCCGAGAGAAGAATGAGAAAGCCGGGCCGCGCCCACAATGACAGGCGCGCCGCAAGGGCTTCGGTCTCGGCGGGGGATGTGGTGTGGAGGATCATGGTGATTTGGGCATTCAAGGAGTTACGCTTTCGCAATCCCTCACGCCTTCGCCGGGGTGACGGAGTTCAATGGTGATTCAAGCAACATCCGCATTCACTACGCCGCCCGTGCGGCGGATTTGCGTTGCGGGCCGTCGATGGGAAGCGAGCAGACGACCGTGGTGCCATGGTCGAGCTTTGACACCAGTGAGACTCGCCCGCCATGCAGTTCGGTGAAGCTCTTCACCAGCGACAGGCCAAGGCCGGGCCCGCGGTGGCTGCCCGGCGACGGTTTCGACTGGAAGCGCTCGAAGGCCTTGCCCTGGAATTCCGAATCCATGCCGCGCCCGGTGTCGGCGACCCAGATCTGCACCATGTCCTTGGCGCGCCTCGCGCCCATGGTGATCTTGGCGCCCGGTGGCGAGAAGCCAATGGCGTTGGACAGGAGATGGCCCAGCACCTGCTCCAGGCGCGCTTCGTCGCCCTTGATCTCCGGCACATTGGCCGCGACCTCGATGGCGATGGTCTGGTTGCGCCGCTCCAGGCCCGGCATGACCCGCGTCGTGGCATTTTCCAGCAGCGTCATCACGTCGATGGGCGCCAGCTTCAGTTCCATGGCACCGGCATCGATCGCTGAAAGATCGATGATGGCATCAATGATGGTGGTGAGGTCACCCGCCGAGCGGCGGATGTCCAGCACATATTCGCGCTGCTTTGCCGTGAGCGCGCCGGCAATGCCTGCGTCGAGCGCTTCGGCGAAGCCGGAGACGCTGGTCAGCGGCGTGCGGATTTCGTAGGAAACGCTGGAGAGGAATGTGGTCTTGAGGCGGTCGGCTGCTTCCAGCGCCTCGGTACGGTCGCGGAGTGCCTGCTCGGCGCGCACCGAATCCGTGACATCGGCGAAGGTGATGAGCGCATGACCGTCCGGCAGCGGCGTGGCGCGGAAGCTGAGGAAGAGATCGCCGTGGCGGAAGCGGCCTTCGGCGCGCTTGCGGGAGCCTTCCAGCCCGGTGATGCCATAGCGGATGTCGGACCATGCGGCACGGGCGTCCGGCTCAAGGCCGGGCAGGCGCGAGAATTCGTCCACATGCGACTTGGCCACGGCGGGCACCTGCCACAGCCGCTCGAAGGCGGGATTGGCAAGGCGCAGGCAGCCATCGGTGCCGAACAGCGCCACCGCCTCCGCCAGGTTGTCGAGGGTTTCACGCTGCGTGTCGAACAGTTCGTTCACGCGGCTTTCCAGCTGGTGTTCCTTGGTGAGGTTTTCATAGAGATAGGTGACACCGCCGAAGGGATGCTGCTCGCAGATCACCATGAGCGAACGGCCGTCCGGAAGGTACCAGTAGTTCTCCCGCACATCGAGGGTGGTGTAGGAGGAGAGCTGCTTGGTCTTCCATTCGCGGTAGTTGGCCTGTTCCGGCAAGAGCCGCGAGGCACGCAGGCGGTCGAGAATTTCACCGTCGAGGGGCTGGCCCTCCAGCCATTTCACGTCAAGGCCCCAGAGTTTCGCATAGGCCTGGTTGAAGAAGCGCAGGCGCTGGTCCGGCCCGAAGATGGCGATGGCGGTGTCGAGCTTGTCGAGTGTCGAGGTGTGGGCGCGGACATGGCGGTCCAGTTCCTTCTCGGCATTTTCCAGCGCCGACACGTCGATGGCGAAACCTGCGACACCATCATCTACCGCCATCTGGTGGATGTTGTAGGCGCGGCGGTTGCCCTGCTGCACGGCATGCACGCGGCCAAGGAGGTGCCGGGCGGGATCAGCCCGGCTGGCATCGATGTCGGAGGCCTTCATCAGGCTGGTGGCGCGCTGGGCGGCTTCGAAGCTCGGCGCTTCCACGGCGGAGACATAGGCCTGGTTGGCCCACAGCAGCGCGCCATCCTTGCCGTTGATCCAGGCGGGAAAAGGGGCGGAGTCGAGGATGGAGGAGAGGCGCTCAACCTGCTTGCCGAGCTTGCTGGCATCGAAGGAGAGTTCGGTCATCTGCCGCCGCTCGCCGATGAGCGGGCGGATGCGCAGGGTGGCAAGCCCGCCCGCGGCCCGGCCATCGGCCTCCAGCAACTCGCCCTTCAGCGTCTTGATGCCGATGTTGAAGGCCCGGCCCGAGCCGCGCAACTCGGCCAGCGCGGCGCTGATGCTGGTGGTGGAATCGCGCTCCAGCCAGTCTGCGAAGGCGAGGATCTCATTCGTCTGTGTGGGCACCTGGGCGGTGCCTCGCATGTTGTTGATGAGACGCTCCGGCTTGTCCTCGGTGCCGCGCCAGATCGCCAGCACCTGCGGCTCGGAAAGCAGCGAGACCTCCGCCTCGTTGAGCAGCAGTTCGAGATCGGCGATGCGCACCTGCGACTGGCGCAGGCGTTTGCGCTGCTTGATCAGGGCCAGGACGGAAAAGCCCAGCGCCAGCAACACGGCGGTTGAACCGAGCGCGGTGGCTGTCAGTGTTTCGGCCGTGAGCGCGATGTGATTGCTGGCAAGAGCCTCAGGGGCCGCCAGCATGAGGGCAGCCGAAGACAGGCCCGCACGAAGCGCGCTGCCTCTGTCCAAACGATTGCCACCCCACAGAGACACGCCTTCTCCTCCGTCCGCCCCCAACGCACACGCGAATCACCAACCAACAAGGAATGCCCCGGTATAGACAGAAACACCCCGCGAGGTGAATCCGTCACGGGGTGGTCCGATGCGTCAGATTGTGTCCGGGGTCGCCCGGACGGACGTCAGTAGCGGTACTGTTCCCCCTTGAACGGGCCTTCCGGGGTCACGCCGATGTAGGCGGCCTGTTCGGGGCGGAGTTCGGTGAGCTTGACGCCGAGCTTGCCGAGGTGGAGGCGCGCCACCTTCTCGTCCAGTTGCTTCGGGAGCACGTAGACTTCGTTCTTGTACTTGCCCGTGGAACGGTTGGTGTACAATTCCATCTGCGCCAGCGTCTGGTTGGTGAAGGAGGCGCTCATCACGAAGCTCGGATGCCCCGTGGCATTGCCGAGGTTGACGAGGCGCCCTTCCGAGAGCAGCACGATGCGGTTGCCCTTGGGGAACTTCACGAGATCAACCTGCGGCTTGATGTTGGTCCACGGGAAGTTCTTCAGTTCCGCCACCTGGATCTCGTTGTCGAAGTGGCCGATGTTGCAGACGATGGCCATGTCCTTCATCTGCTTCATGTCGTCGATGGTGATGACGTCCTTGTTGCCGGTCGCGGTCACATAGATGTCGGCGGTGCCCAGCGTCTCCTGCAGGGTCTGCACGGCAAAGCCGTCCATGGACGCCTGCAGCGCGCAGATCGGATCGACTTCGGTGACGATGACACGCGCACCCGCACCGCGCAGCGAGGCGGCGGAGCCCTTGCCCACGTCGCCATAGCCGCAGACCACGGCAATCTTGCCGGCCATCATCACGTCGGTGCCGCGGCGGATGGCATCGACAAGCGATTCCTTGCAGCCGTACTTGTTGTCGAACTTCGACTTCGTCACGCTGTCATTGACGTTGATCGCCGGGAAGGGAAGCTCGCCCTTCTTCTGCATGTCATAAAGGCGGTGCACACCCGTGGTCGTCTCTTCCGAGACGCCGATGATGGCCTTGCGCTGCTTCTCAAACCAGCCCGGCTGGTTCTTGATGCGCTCCTTGATGGCGGCGAAGAGGCATTCCTCTTCTTCCGACTTCGGATGCGCGATGAGGGCGGGGTTCTTCTCGGCTTTCTCGCCCAGAAGGATGTAGAGCGTGGCGTCGCCGCCGTCATCGAGGATCATGTTGGAGGGCTTGCCGTCGGCCCAGTCGAAGATCCTGGCGGTGTATTCCCAGTAGTCGGCCAGTGTCTCGCCCTTGACGGCGAAGACCGGCGTGCCGCCCGCCGCGATGGCTGCGGCGGCGTGGTCCTGCGTCGAGAAGATGTTGCACGAGGCCCAGCGCACGTCTGCTCCCAGTGCCTTCAGCGTCTCGATGAGAACGGCGGTCTGGATGGTCATGTGCAGCGAGCCGGAGATGCGCGCGCCCTTGAGCGGCTGCTCCTTGGCGAATTCGGCGCGGGTCGCCATGAGGCCCGGCATTTCGACCTCCGCCATCTCGATTTCCTTGCGGCCCCAGTCTGCCAGCTTGATGTCGGCGACAACGTAGTCGTGCTTGCTCATGATCGAAATCCTTCCTGAATTGGGCGGCGTTCTAGCAACCCCGGAAGGAGGCGGCAAGGACTATATAAAGATGTCTTTATGTAGATTGGATCGCGTCGAAACGCTGCCGTTGCAGTTTCTGCTGGTCTGGCTCGGCCTGCTCATGGTCCGGACAGCTGAGCTGAAGGCCAAGATCACCATAGGCTCGGTCAATCAAGGCACAGTGGTGTGGCTCGGGTCTGTCGCCGTGGGCGAATGGGCGGAAATGCCTGCAGCTCACACACAGCCGTTGCGGAAAAATGGCTCCTTCGTCCTGCAGGCTGGCGATGATCTTTGTCAGGGCCCTGAGGGTGGCAGCCTGCTCCTGCTCGCTGAGGGTGCCGGCCGCTTCCTCGAGGAGGCGAGGCCAATACCGGGTCCTCGCTATCAGGTCTTCCCCTGCCGCCGTGAGGCGGATGGTCACGGCGCGCTTGTCATCCTGGGCCAGCTTCGCGGCCAGACCCTTCTTCACGAGCGATGAAACCGCATCGCTGGCTGTGGGGGCCGATATGGAAAGGGCACCTGCCACCGCGCCGAGGCGCAAGGGAGCTGGGCTATCAGCCAGTTGCTGCAGGATTTCTCCTTGGGTGGGCGTGACGCCTTCGGCTGCCGCGCGCTTCCACGCGAGCCCTCTCAGCGCAATGCCGATCCGGCTGAAGCCCAAGGCGATGCGGCGGAGGCGGTCTTCCCTGACATTCATTGTGGAGTCCTAATTAGCGCTTGACAATATGCTGTACAATATTTAGGAATCCTAATTAATAAACAAGGAGTCCCGTCAATGTTGGCAATTCGCATTCTCACCCTGTCCGCTCTCGGTCTTTTGCTTGCCGGGACAGCCCTTGCGGGCGGCATCGACGCCAAGAGCGGCAACCAGGCAGATCAGGCCTTCGACATCGTGAACACGAGAGTCTCCAGAACTGCGGACGCGCTGGTTTTCAGCATCGCCGTGGCGGGTGCGGCCGGACAGTCCAAGCCCGCCGCCAATGGCAAACTCGAAGGTGCTGGCGTCTATTCGTATGTCTGGCCGACATCGCTTGACTCGGCGGCGGCCGGATTCGATGCGAAGCAAGGTATTCTCGCCCTTGCCGTGACTGCTCACCCGGATTTTGATGACACGCCTGCCGCCGATGAGAATGCCGATGGCGATGCGAAGAATGACGGTGGTGTCTGGCACAGTCACTGGGTCGTGCTGGGGCCGGATGAGGCTTGTGGCAAGGGTAGCCTCAAGGTGATCGACATTCCGGAAGGGGCAAAGCCCAAACTCCCCGCAACCTGGCCCGGCCTGCCGCTGCTGATCGACAGCCCCAACTTGCCGCCCGCGATTGAAGGCGCGACTGTTTCTGTCTCCGTGCCGCTGGCGGTCGTGGGTGACGCCACCGCGTTCAAGTACGATGGTGTCACCGCCGGCTTGCGTGTCAATGAAAGCATGCACGCGCCGTTGCTGTGTGTGTCCAATGTCTTTGACGTGGCAAGCGGGAACTTGAGCCTGCCCGGAACTGTGTCAGAGTGAGGGGATGAGTGAAAACGTCCCCGCGCCGGAATGGATCACCAGCGAGTGGCTCAACAGTGAGCCACTCTCCATCACATCGCTCAAGGGCAATGTCATCGTCGCTGGTGCCTTCCAGATGCTCTGTCCGGGGTGCGTGTCGGAACTTGTTCCGCAATTGCGCAAGGCCCACGCCTTGTTCGGCAAGGCGCCGGTGAAAGTCATCGGCCTGCACACCGTCTTTGAGCACCATGAGGCGATGACGCCTGTTTCACTCAAGGCCTTCCTGCACGAGAACCGCATCACCTTTCCGGTGGGTGTCGACACGCCACGCCATCCACACAATCCGCTCCCCGAGACAATGCAGCTTTATGGCATGCAGGGCACACCGACGATGCTGCTCATCGACAAGGGCGGCAACCTGCGCCGCATGAGTTTCGGGCATGTGGATGACATGCAGCTGGGCGCGGAAGTGGTTTCGCTGCTGTCAGAGGGGTGAAACCGGCATTCATTTCGAGTGGGCGTGCCGATACCGATCCGGGCGGCCCGTTCTTCATGAATCGATGTAGTTTTCCCGCACCAGTTCCGTGATCACGCGGTTGCGCCCGTTCAGCGGGTTGTCCGGGTTCCATGCGAGCTTCGTTTCGAAGAAACGCGCCCACAGCGCGTCGTACATGAGGATGCGACCGGCGAGTCCCTCGCCGATGCCAAGCAGCTCCTTGATCACTTCCATGGCCTGCAGCGAGCCCAGGATGCCCGGCAGCGCTCCTAGCACACCCGCCTCCTCGCAGGCCGGGAAGGAACCACGCGGCGGCAGCTCGCCCACGAAGCAGCGGTAGCTCGGATAAGGTGTGCCATCCGGTGCCGTGAGGTGCGGCTTGAAGGTGGAGATCTGCCCGTCGAATTGTCCGACGGCGGCCGAGACCAGCGTCTTCTTCGCGAAGAACGCCGCATCGCTGGCCATGAAGCGTGTTGGGAAATTGTCGCAACCATCGGCGATGATGTCATAGCGCGCCATCAGCGCCAGCGCGTTTTCCGGGGTGAGGCGCGTGGCATGCTGCTCCACCACCACATGCGGATTGAGGGCAGCGATCTGGCGGGCGGCACTGTCCGTCTTTGCCATGCCGACGCGGTCTGTGGTGTGGATCACCTGGCGCTGCAGGTTGGAGAGCGAGACATGGTCATGATCGACAATGCCGATGCGGCCGACGCCCGCCGCCGCAAGATAGAGCAGCAGCGGAGCGCCAAGGCCGCCCGCGCCAATCACCAGCACGGAGGATTGCTTGAGCCGGTTCTGGCCAGGCCCGCCCACCTCCGGCAGGACGATGTGCCGGGCGTAGCGTTCGATCTCGTCGTCGGAGAGGGGCATGTCAGCAGCACTTCAATACACGCGGATCGTTCGCGCAACAGTCTTTCATGAGGAACGCCACAAGCGCCCCGATCCGCCCGTAGTCTGCACTGTAGATGATGCTCCGGGATTCGCGCCTTGAGGTGATCAGTCCGCTGGCCTGCAGCTGGCCGAGGTGGAACGACATGCTGGCCGTGGAGACCCCGAGGGCGGCGGCGAGCGCACCGGAGGCAGTGCCGTTTTCTCCCGCCTTGATCAGGTGGCGCAGGATCGCGATGCGTGTTTCCTGCGCCAGCGCGGCAAAAGCCAAAATGGCTTGACCCTCATCCATTATTCAAATACTCATTTGATTATTGAAATGAGAGGATAGGCAGGCATGACGTGTTGTTCAAGCGGAACTGCGGCTGTTGAAAGGCCGAAAATGGCAGCAGCCACAGGCAAACCGGTTCGCATGCCCTATGGCGGGCGTGAACTGCAGGCAGGATTCCATATCACCGAAGTAAAGCGGCAGCGCATCGAATCCATTGATTGTGCAGCACGTCTTGACGGCTGGACGGAAACGGTCATCCAGTTGCTCGACATCGACGGTCCGCCGGAAGTCCGCATGTCAGCATCGAAGTTCCATGGCATTCTTGCCAAGTCTGGCGTTGCGCTGGGTGAGGGCCCCGTCATTGTTGAAGTGGGCAGGCCCGGCGAGGCAATGCAGCTCTATGATCTTGTCGGTATTGTTGAGGAAGCGGAGTGGTTGAGGCTGGATGTCAGCCCGCGCCAGGCTGTCTGCAAGCCCGCCATCAAGATGCTGGATATCCAATCGCTTTCCTGCTGTGGCAGTGGCCAGGCCACCGGTTCCGCCTGCTGCAGCTGATCCGCGACTTGCGCTAGCTTCTGCCGCTGGAGCCAAAGCCGCCAGTGCCCCGCGCCGTGCCATCAAGCGCCGTCACCTCCACGAGGTCAACCTGTTCCACCCGGGCAATCACCATCTGGGCGATGCGGTCGCCGCGGGCGATCACGAAATCCTCCTGCCCGTGGTTGATCAGCGGAACCTGGATTTCGCCGCGGTAGTCGGCATCAATCGTTCCGGGTGCATTGAGGACCGTGACACCGTTCCTGACGGCAAGACCGGAGCGGGGCCGCACCTGCGCTTCAAAGCCCTCCGGCAGAGCGATGGCAAGGCCGGTGGGAACGAGGGCACGCGCGCCGGGTTTCAGGGTGAGGGCGGCGGCGGCGCGCAGGTCAAGGCCAGCGGCACCCGCAGTGGCATAGGCCGGCAGTGGCAAATCAGCAGCGTGCGGCAGGCGGAGGATGGAGAGTTTCACAGGCGGTCCGCCAATGTCTGCATGAGCCGCGCCGCAACCTCGTCCTTGGATAGTTTCGGCCAGTCTTCAACGCCATCCTTCGAGACAAGATGCACCGTGTTGGCGTCACCGCCAAAGACGTTGTTTGCAGCACTCACGTCATTGGCGACGATGAGGTCGCAGCCTTTCTTCGCCAGTTTGGCCTGGGCGTGTTCGACGACCTTCTCCGTTTCGGCGGCGAATCCGACCACCAGTTTGGGGCGGCCTTTCTTCAGCGCGGCGATGGTTTTCAGAATGTCCGGGTTCTCGGCGAAGTGCAGTGTGGGCGGCGTACCATCGTCGCGCTTCTTGAGCTTTTCGGCGGCGACATGATCGACCCGCCAGTCGGCGACGGCGGCGGTGAAGATGGCAATGTCGGCAGGCAGGGATTTTTCCACGGCCTGCAGCATCTCCTGCGCCGTGGTGACAGGTGTCATGCCCACGCCAGGCGGGATGGCAAGCGAGACAGGGCCGCTGACGAGCGAGACCTGCGCCCCCAGCTTCACGGCAGCGGCGGCGATGGCATAACCCTGCTTGCCCGAGGAATGGTTGGAGATGAAGCGCACCGGATCGATGGGCTCGCGCGTCGGACCCGCCGTGATCAGCACGTGCTTTCCGGCGAGCGGCTTTGCTTCCGGCGGCGCAAGCAGGCCTTCGATGGCGGAGGCGATGTCCACGGGTTCGGCCATGCGTCCAAGGCCGAATTCCCCGCAGGCCATCTCGCCTGAATCCGGGCCAACGACATGCACGCCATCAGTCCTCAGTGTACGGATGTTCCGCTGCGTCGCCGCATGGTGCCACATCCGCACATTCATGGCGGGGGCCACGAGCACCGGCTTGTCGGTGGCGAGTAGTGCGGTGGAGGCAAGGTCGTTGGCAAGCCCTGTTGCCATCTTGGCCAGAAGGTCGGCGGTTGCCGGGGCAACGACGACAAGGTTGGCGGCCCGCGACAGTTCGATGTGCCCCATCTCCACCTCGTCGGTGAGCGAGAAGAGGTCGCCGTAGACCTTGTTGCCGGAGAGGCTGGCGACGGAAAGCGGCGTCACGAACTCGCCTGCGGATTTCGTCATGATGGCCGTGACGCCGATCCCCTTCTTCTTGAGAAGGCGGATCAGTTCCAGCGACTTGTAGGCGGCAATGCCACCACCAATGACGAGAAGAACGGATTGGCTCATGGCGATGTCCTCACCTCACACCCGTGATGATCAGGGCCAGTGCAGCGCCTGCGGCGAGCCAGCCCCCATAGATCAGAACATTGATCCCGGACCAGCTGGCGCGTGGCCACAGGTCGTCATCGTCCTGCTGCCGGGCCGCAAGCGCCTGCATGGCCCGGTGACTTTCTTCCAGCAGCGTGGGCAGTTGCAGCGCGATGCGGGCAAGGCCTTTGACGCTCTCGCCTGCTTCTTCCAGCTTGCCGATGGGGCCGAGCGTGCGCTCGATCCAGGCGCGCACCACGGGCTCCGCCGTCTTCCACATGTTGAGATTGGGATTGAGCGTGCGCGCCACACCTTCAACAACCACCATGGTCTTCTGCAGCAGCAGCAACTGCGGTTGCGTCTGCATGTCGAACTGCTCGGTCACTTCGAAAAGCTGGGTCAAAAGCCGTGCCATGGAAATCTGGTCGGCGGGAAGACCCATGATGGGCTCGCCGATGGCGCGCAGCGCCTGGGCGAAATTGTTGACGTCCTGGTGCTGCGGCACATAGCCGGCATCGAAATGCACCTGCGCCACGCGGGCGTAGTCGCGGGTGATGAAACCGTGCAGGATTTCGGCAAGGAACAGACGGTCCTTGGGCACCAGACGCCCCATGATGCCGAGGTCGAGGGCAACGAGTTTGCCTGCGCCATCCACCAGCAGGTTGCCCTGGTGCATGTCGGCATGGAAGAAACCGTCGCGGATGGCATGGCGCAGGAAGCTCTGGATCACCGTGTCACCCAGTGCCACGAGATCAAGGCCGCGGGCCCGCAACGCCTCCACATCGGCCATGGGCGTGCCGTCGATCCACTCCGTTGTCAGCACGCGCTTCGAGGTCGTGGCCCAGTCAACACCGGGCAGGCGGAAGCCCGGATCATCCTTGGTATTGCCGGCCATCTCGGACAGGGCAGCCGCTTCCATGCGGAGGTCAAGCTCGAGCTTCATGGACTGTTCAAGCATGGCAACGGCTGCGACAGGCCGGAGGCGGCGGCCTTGCGCGGAGGTGCGTTCCATCATCCGCGCGGCGAAGCCGAAACTGTCGATATCGGCTGCGAAACGTTTCTCCACGCCGGGCCGGAGGATCTTCACCGCCACGGTCCGGCCGTCCTGCGTGACCGCCTTGTGCACCTGCGCGATGGAGGCGGCAGCAACCGGTTCGCTGAACGACGAAAAGAAATGTTCGACCGGCTTTCCCAACTCGGCAAGAACCGTGGCCCGCGCCTCCGCCATGCTGAAGGGTGGCAGCTTGTCCTGCAGCACTTTCAGTTCGAAGGCCCGCTTGGCGCCAATCACGTCAGGGCGCGTGGCGAGGAACTGCCCAAGCTTGATGTAGCTGGGCCCCAGTGCCGACAGCGCCGCCGAAATGCGGTTGCTCTGGTCACTGCTCTCGCGCGTTCCCGTCTGCGCGATGGCAAGCGCCTTGCGCGCCACCCACGGCAGTTGCGCCGTCTGTTCCGGCGGCAGCAGTGCCCCGTGCCGCGCCAGCGTGAGGCCGGCGCGCAGCAGGCGGAAGATGTTGGTGACGGCTGTGGCCATCAGATGCGCCAGCCGGAATGGATGGCGGCGATGCCGCCCGTGAGGTTGCGCCAGGTCACGCGGCTGAAGCCCGCCGCCGTGATCATGTCGGCGAACTCCTGCTGCTTCGGGAAGGTGCGGATTGATTCCACCAGATAACGGTAGGGTTGCCCGTCGCCCATGACGATCTTGCCCACGGCGGGAATGACGGTGAAGGAGTAGGCGTCATAGAATTTCTGCGCCAGTTCCATGTCCATGTGCGAGAATTCAAGGCAGAGGAACCGCCCGCCGGGTTTCAGCACACGGTAGGCTTCGCGCAGGGCCTTCTCGATCGAGGGAACGTTGCGGATGCCGAAAGCGATCGTGTAGCAGTCGAAGGTGCGGTCCGGGAACGCCAGCGCCTCGGCATTGCCCACGGTGAAATCAACCTTGCCTGCGAAGCCCTCGCGCTGGGCGCGGTGCCTGCCCTCGGTCACCATCTCGGGTGAAATGTCGGCGATGGTGATGCGCGTGTTGGAGCCGCCTGCCGTGACAATGCGGAAGGCGATGTCACCCGTGCCGCCCGCCACGTCGAGGCCGTGGAAGGCTGTGGCGCCCTTCGGCGGGTTCACCATGGTGACGAAGTCGTCTTTCCACAGACGGTGGATGCCCGCCGACATGAGGTCGTTCATCTGGTCATAGCGCGCCGCCGACTTGGCGAAGACGTCGTTCACCAGCCCCTGCTTTTCACCCTTTTCCACGGTGCGGAAGCCAAAGGCGGTTTCATTGCGGCCAAGCTGTTCGGAAGGTTCGGTCATGGGGGCTTACATAGGCGATCAGAGGTGCAAGTTCTATTGCCATCAAGGACGCGGCAGGATTAACGATAATACAGCGGAACCGGCCTCATTCCCCCTCCCCCTTGTGGGGAGGGCCAGGGTGGGGGTCTGGGGCTGCAACAGGTTGGTGCGAAAATGACTGTCTTGAATGCGGAGCGACCCCCACCCTTGCTCCCTCCCCGCAAGGGGGAGGGAAAGGCATGGGGGTTCAGCGTGCGGTCCGGCTGACATGCCAGAATTGCCGGAAGTCGAGACAGTCCGACGGGGATTGGAACCTGCCCTTCTGGGGCGCGTCTTCGCCCGAGTGGACCTGCGCCGCGCCGACCTGCGCTTTCCCTTTCCGCCCGATTTCCGTGCCCGGCTGGAGGGCGCGCGGGTGGACCGGCTGGAGCGCCGCGCCAAATACATCCTGGCCGGCACTGACCGTGGCGACCGCCTGATCCTGCATCTCGGCATGACCGGGCGCTTTACCATCCTCAGGCCAGACGGGCGGATCGCCACGCCGGGCGAGTTTTACGACGAAACGGCAGCGGCCGGGACGGCGGATGGCCCGCACGACCATGTGGTCTTCAGCCTCGATGACGGTACCCGCATTGTGTACTCCGACCACCGCCGCTTCGGCATGATGGATCTTGAGCGGCCCGGCGAGGCGCACAGGCTGCTGGCCGGGATCGGCGTCGAACCGCTGGGCAATGAACTCAATGGCGACCACCTGCGCGCCGCCTTCCACGGCAAGACAGCGCCGCTCAAGGCAGCGCTTCTCGACCAGCGCATCATTGCAGGGCTTGGCAACATCTACGTCTGCGAGGCCCTGTTCCGCAGCCGCCTGTCGCCGCGCCGCAAGGCCGGAACCCTGTCGCGGTCCTCTGATCCGCGTGCCGATGAGCTGGTGCGCCACATCCGCGACATCCTCACCGAAGCCATCGCCGCCGGCGGCTCCACCCTGCAGGACTACCGCGCGGCGGATGGCAGCGTGGGCGCTTTCCAGCAGCGCTTTTTGGTCTATGACCGGGAAGGCGAGCCGTGCCATACGCCGGGCTGCACCGCCACGGTGAAGCGCATCGTCCAGTCCGGCCGCTCCACTTTCCTTTGTCCCCATTGCCAGCGTTGAGGCACCATGAGCGAAACCACCATCATCACCGAGATCAAGGGCCGGACCGGGATCATCACCCTGAACCGCCCCAAGGCGCTGAACGCCCTCAACGGCCAGCTCATCACCGAAATGAATGCCGCGCTCGACCGTTTCGACGCCGATTCAAACATTGGCTGCATCATCCTCACCGGCAGCGAAAAGGCCTTTGCCGCAGGTGCCGACATCACCGAAATGAAGGACAAGACCTTCACGGAAGTGACGCAGGAAGATTTCCTCTGGGATTGGGACCACATCACCGCCATCCGCAAACCCATCATCGCCGCTGTGGCAGGCTATGCCCTGGGCGGCGGCTGCGAGTTTGCGCTGGCCTGCGATTTCATCATCGCGGCGGAGAACGCAAAGTTTGCGCTGCCGGAGGTGACGCTGGGCATCATTCCCGGCGGTGGCGGCACGCAGCGCATGGCCCGCGCCATCGGCAAGGCCAAGGCCATGGAGATGATCCTCACGGGCCGGATGATGGATGTGGCCGAAGCCGAGCGCCTGGGCCTCGTGGCCCGCGTGGTGCCGCTGGAAAAGCTGATGGACGAGGCGCTGGCCACGGCGGAGAAGATCGCCGCGCTCTCGCAGCCGGTCATTGCCTCGGCCAAGCGCGCCGTCAATGCTGCCTTTGAAACCCCGCTGGCGGAAGGCCTCGCCTTCGAGCGCAAATCCATCCACGCCCTCTTCGCGCTGGACGACCAGAAGGAAGGCATGGCCGCCTTCGTGGAAAAGCGGAAGCCCGTGTTCCGGAACAGGTGATCAGACCTGGCGGACTTCCTGCACCGTGGGCACGAAGTGGCGGAGCAGGTTCTCGATGCCGTGCTTGAGGGTTGCCGTGGACGACGGGCAACCGGCGCATGAACCCTTCATGGTGAGATAGACAACGCCATCCTTGAAACCCTTGAAGGTGATGTCGCCGCCATCCTGCGCCACGGCGGGCCGCACGCGGGAATCCAGCAGATCCTTGATGGTCTTCACCGTCTCGCCCGCATCCTCGTCGAAGAATTCTTCATCCACTGCCGTGTTGGCCGTGGCAGCGCCCGCCAGCACTGGCGCGCCTGCGAGATAGTGATCCATGATGGCGCCGAGCACGGCTGGCTTCAACTGCTGCCATTCGGCGTCACGCCGCGTCACCGTCACGAAGTCATGGCCGAGGAACACCCCCGACACGCCCTTGATGCCGAAGAGCTTGGAGGCCAGCGGCGATTCCCCGGCTTCGCTCGCAGAGCGGTAGTCGCGCGTCGAACCCGGCAGCACGGGCTTGCCCGGAATGAACTTGAGCGTGGCGGGGTTGGGCGTGGCTTCGGTCTGGATGAACATGGGGAACCTCTGGACAGGGCTTATAGGCCTGTCTGGAAGAGTTTTAAAGTAAAACCCGACTTCACCAATCAGGAAACGACGAAACCCATGATCTTGCGAACCTCCCGCATCACCGGCTGGGCTATGGCCCGGGCCCGGTCGGAGCCGTCCTTCAACACCGCCTCGACATAGCCCGGATCGGCCAGAAGACGGTTCATTTCGCCTGCAATCGGCGCCAGCTTGAGGACAGCGAGTTCCGCCAGCGCGTTCTTGAAGGCGGAGAACTGCCCGCCGCCATACTCCGCCAGAACCTGCTCAACGCCCTGCCCTGCAAGGGCCGCATAGATGCCCACGAGATTCTCAGCCTCCGGCCGGCCCTTCAGGCCCCCGGCGGCGGAGGGGATGCCATCGGCATCGGTCTTGGCCTTGCGGATCTTCCTGGCGATGTCATCAGCCGAGTCGGTGAGGTTGATGCGGCTGAGGTCGGAGGGGTCGGACTTCGACATCTTCTTGGTGCCGTCGCGCAGGCTCATGACGCGCGTCGCCGGTCCCTGGATCACCGGATCGGTGATCGGGAAAAAGGCCTCGCCATGGCCCTGCGCCGCGATCGATTCGGCGAAGTCGAGGTTGAATTTCTGGGCGATGTCGCGGGTCAGTTCGAGGTGCTGCTTCTGGTCCTCGCCCACCGGCACGTGGGTGGCCTTGTAGATCAGGATGTCGGCGGCCATGAGCACGGGATAGTCGTAGAGACCGACCGAGGCGCGCTCCTTGTCCTTTCCCGCCTTCTCCTTGAACTGGGTCATGCGGTCGAGCCAGCCGAGGCGGGCGACGCAGTTGAACACCCAGGCGAGTTCCGCGTGTTCGGCGACCTGCGACTGGTTGAAGATGATCGACTTCTTCGGATCAAGGCCGCAGGCGATGTAGGCCGCGGTCACATCCAGGATGGCCTTGCGCAGCACCGTTGGCCCGCCCCAGACCGTGACACCTTGCGTGATCGCATGCAGGTCCACCACGCAATAGAGCGTCTCGTGCGTTTCCTGCATCCGGATCCAGTTGAGCATCGCGCCGAGATAGTTGCCGAGGTGCAGGTTGCCTGTGGGCTGCATGCCGGAGAGGACGCGGGGCGTGAACTGGCTCATGGTGTGGACCCTTGAAGGAGGCGAGGTTTGATGCGCCTTGGACAGCGCAGCTTTCGGGCCGCGCTGATAGCGGCCCCACCGGCCCTTGAAAAGGTCTATCTGCGCAAGGTGCGCTTCAGTTCACCGAGGCGGAAGGCCCCCGTGACATGGGCCGTGGCGAAGTAGCTGGCAATGCCCGCGGCCATCAGCGCCAGAAGCCCCCGGAGTGCCGCCGCGAAGCCTGCCCCTTCGGCATAGTTGCCGTTGAGCCACCAGGCCTGCATCAGCCACATCACACCCGCCATGACAGCCACCGAGACGAGGATGCGCGGAAGGCGCGAGCGGAAGCGGGCGTCGGCACTGAAATGGCCACGGCCCAGCGACGTCACGATGAGGGCCAATGCATTGACCCAGGCGGCAATGCTGGTGGCGAGCGCGATCCCCACATGCGACAGGTATTTCACCAACACGAAACTGGCGATGATGTTGACGGCGACAGTTGCCATGGCGAAGAACATGGGCGTGCGCGTGTCCTCGCGGGCATAGAAGCCGGGCTGGAAAATCTTCGTGAGCGTGAAGGCGGGCAAGCCGATGGCGAAGGCGGCGAGCGCCGGCGTCACCGCCAGCGTGTCGGCCCGCGTGAAGGCGCCGTGTTCATAAACCGTGTGCAGGATCGGCCTGCCGATCACGATGAGTGCCGCCGCGGCAGGCAGTGTCAGGAACAGCGCGAATTCCAGCGCCCGGTTCTGGCTGTCCAGCGCCCCTTGTGTGTCATTGGCCCTGAGCTTGCGCGACAGCGTGGGCAGCAGCACCACGCCGATGGCCACGCCAATGACGCCGAGCGGCAGCTGGAACAGCCGGTCGGCGTAGTAGAGAAAGGCCACGCCGCCCGCGATGCCCGAGGCCAGAGCCGTGGCGATGGCCAGGTTGATCTGCGTGACACCGCCCGAGATGATGCCGGGCACGGACAGGAGCAGCACCTTCTTCACGTCAGGCGTGATGCGCGGCAGGCCGGGCCTGACCTGTGCCCCCGCCCGCTTCGCTGAAACCAGCAGGAAAAGCATCTGCAGGATGCCCGACAGGGTGACACCATAGGCAAGGAAGCGCCCGGTGTCCGGCGTGTTTCCCAGTCCCAGATACCAGGCCAGCAGCGTGACCGAGATCACCACGATGTTGAGCAGGATCGGTGCCGCCGCTGCCGCCGTGAAGCGCCCCAGCGAATTGAGGATGCCGGAGAACAGTGCCGTCAGCGACATGAGACCGAGATAGGGAAAGCAGATGCGCGTCAGTTCTACCGCGAGTTCATAGGTCTCGTCCTGATGGCGGAAGCCCGGCGCAAAGGCATACATCAGCCACGGCATGACGATCATGGCAACAGCGCAGAACAGCAGCATCCAGTTGGCCAGCACCGACAGCACGTCACGGGCAAAGGCGAAAGCCTTGTCGCTGCCTTCGCCTTCCAGCTTGCGGGCGAACTGCGGCACGAAGGCGTTGTTGAAGGCGCCCTCGGCAAAGAGCGCGCGGAAGAGATTGGGCAGGCGTTGCGCCACGAAGAAGGCCTCGGCCACGAAGCCCGTGCCCAGCGTGAAGGCGATGAGCTGGTCACGCACAAAACCGAAGAGGCGCGAGATGAGCGTGAAGCCACCCACGGTGGCGGCGGATTTCAGCAGTGACATGGTGTCTTTCTCATGTGCCCGTCTGGAGAGCCTGCGCCTCGGGCGCCAGCACCTGCATCAGGCGTTTTTCGATCTGGGCATGGCGCGCCGGGTTCTCGATCTTGGCGCCCGTGAGGTCGGTCACATAGAACACGTCGATGGCCTTCTCGCCGAAAGTTGTGATGTGCGCCGAGGCGATGTTGAGGTTGAGGTGGAACAGCGCCTCGGTGAGGCCATGCAGCAGGCCCACCCGGTCAAGGCCGTTGATCTCGATCACCGTCTGGCGGTTGGACGAGGTGTTGTCGATGATGACGCGCGGTGCCACCGTGAAGGCCTTCACCCGTTCGGTGAGGTCCGGCATGTTCTTCAGCGCCTCGCGCAGGCGCAGCTGCCCGCGCAGGGTGCGTGCGATGGTGTCCGCCACGCGCAGTGCGCGCCGGTTCTCGTCCTCGTCCATCTTGAATTCGCGGCGGAGCAGGATGGTGTCGAGCGCCATGCCGTCGGTGGTGGTGAAAATCTGCGCCCCGATGATGTTGGCGTTGGCCGCAGCACAGGCCCCGGTGATCAGCGCCAGAAGGCGCGGATGGTCAGGCGCGAAGACAGTGATTTCGGTCACTGCCGCAAATGCGTCGCTGCGGGTTTCGGTGATGACATCGCGCGTGGGCGCGCGGGCAATGAGCGCCTGGTGACGCAGCTGCTGGTCCAGCGGCACATTGAGCCAGTAGGCATCATAGTGCCGGGCCGCCTCGCGCCGCCGCTCATCCTCGCTCCATGCCGGAAAGCGGGCGAGGAACTCGTTCTGGGCAGCGGTGACCCGGTCCTTGCGCGATACCGCGGCGTGGCCTCCGGTCAGCAGGGGATCGGACTCGGAGAAGAGCGTTCGAAGCAGTTGCCCCTTCCAGCCGTTCCACACGCCGGGGCCAACGGCGCGGATGTCGCAGACGGTGAGGATGAGCAGCAGCTTCAGCCGCTCCGGGCTCTGCACGATCGAGGTGAAATCGAGGATCGTCTTGAAGTCGTTGAGGTCGCGCATCTGCGCCGTCTCGCTCATCAGCAGGTGATGGCGGATGAGCCAGGCGACGGTCTCGGTTTCCGCCGCATCAAGGCCAAGGCGCGGGCAGAGGCTGAGCGCGATGCGCTCGCCCGCCACGGAATGGTCCTCCGGCCTGCCCTTGGCGATGTCGTGGAACAGCGCCGCCACATAGAGCGCCCGTCTGGAGGTGAGGGTGGGAAAGAGGCGCACCGACAGGGGATGATCGCCCGAAAGCGTGCCGGTCTCGATCTGGCGCAGCACGCCCACGGTCCGGATCAGATGCTCATCGACGGTGTAGTGGTGATACATGTTGAACTGCATCATCGCCACGACCTTGCCGAAGTCGGGAATGAAGCGGCCCAGCACGCCCGCCTCATTCATCAGGCGCAGCACCGATTCCGGATCATCCGAGCCCGTCAGGATGTCGATGAAGATGGCGTTGGCATCCGCGCTGTTGCGCAGGGACTCATCAATGAGCCGCAGCGAACCGCGGATGCGCTTGAGGGCATCCGGGTGCACCTCCAGCCCCTCCGCAGCCGAGACCTTGAAGATGCGCAGGAGATTGACGGGATCTTCCCGGAACACTTCGTCATCGCTGATGGTGAGGCGCACACCGTCGATGCGGAAGGCCTTGCCCAGGCTTTTTCCGCTCCGGCGCGGAATGAGCTTGCCCAGCATGCTGCCGAGAGAGCGTGGCTCCTTCAGGTGGCGCGCTTCGAGGCTGGCGCAGAAGATGCGCGTCAGGTCACCCACTTCCTTGGCGACAAGGAAGTAGTGTTTCATGAAGCGTTCCACGTGCTTCAAACCGGCATGAGCCTTGTAGCCGAGACGCTCCGCCAGCTCGCCCTGCCGGTCGAAGGAGAGCTTGTCCTCGCCGCGTCTGGCAATGAAGTGGAGGTGGCAGCGCACCGCCCAGAGAAAGTCCTCCGCCTTCTGGAAGCGCCGGAGGTCATCGCGCGAGAAGGCCCCCTTCTCCGCCAGCTGTTCCGGCGTATTGGCATCGAACAGGAACTTGGCGATCCAGAACAGCGTGTGCAGGTCACGAAGCCCGCCCTTGCCGTCCTTCAGGTCGGGCTCCACCGCATAGCGGCTCTCGCCCGACTTGATGTGGCGCTGGTCGCGTTCGGCCAGCTTGTCGGTGACGAAGCGGCGCGCCTCCTTCTGCAGGATGCCGCTGCGGTATTGTGACTGCAGTTCGGCGAAGAGTGCTGCGTCACCACAGATGAAGCGCGCCTCCAGCACCGCTGTCATGATGGTGTTGTCGGTTTTCGCGAGCCGCACGCAGTCAGCAACGGTGCGGGTGGCATGACCCACCTTCTGGCGCGCGTCCCACAGGGCATAGAGCAGGAATTCCACCACCTCGCCGACGCGGCGGTCTTCGATTGTGGGCGTGAGCAGCAGCAGGTCGATGTCAGAGCCCGGTGCCAGCGTGCCCCGCCCATAGCCACCCACGGCGACGATGGCCAGCGGCAGGTCGCCGGACTTGAAGACGTCGTGTCTGGCAAAATCAAACAGCGCCCGGATGATGGCGTCTTCGCCATCGGAGAGTTCCACGGCGCAGGCCGTGCCGTGGCCATGGCGCATGAGGCCCGCCTCGGCCTCGGCCTTCAGCGTCGTGAGGCAGTCGCGGATGAGTTTGGAGGCAGCCGTACGCACCGCCAGCGGCTGCCGGTTTTCGGCATCCAGCAGGTTGCGAAGCGCTTGCGGAAAGGTGGTGAGGGAAAGCGGTGGCGTGGTCATGGGATGCCACCGTCCTTGCCCGAGAGCGCCTTCAATTCATAGAGCAGGGAAAGCGCTTCACGCGCCGTCACCTGGTCAGGGTCAAGGCTCGCCAGTTTTTCGCGCAAGTGATCCGGACTTTGCGTAATGCCGGGTGCTGCGGAACTGGCGCGGGCCATGGAGAACAGTGGCAGGTCATCGGCGAAATGCCCTGCCGGTTTTTCGTCGCGCTGCTGTTCCAGATGCTTCAGCACTTCGAAGGCGCGACTGATGACAGGGGCAGGCAGGCCTGCGAGCTTCGCCGCCTGGATGCCGTAGGAGCGGTCGGCGGCACCCTTCACCACATCATGCAGGAAGATGATCTCGCCCCGCCATTCCTTCACCGCCATGGTGTGGGCGGCAAGGCTGTCGAGTGTCGCCGTCAGAACGTTCAGTTCATGGTAATGCGTGGCGAAAAGGGCGCGGCAGCGGTTCTGCTCATGCAGATACTCAAGCGCCGCCCAGGCAATGGAGAGACCGTCGAAGGTCGCGGTGCCCCGCCCGATTTCATCGAGGATGACGAGCGAGCGCGCCGTCGCCTGGTTGAGGATCGCCGCCGTCTCTACCATTTCCACCATGAAGGTGGAGCGTCCGCGTGCGAGATCATCGGCAGCACCGACGCGGCTGAACAGCCGGTCCACCACACCGATATGGGCAGACTGCGCCGGCACGAAGCTGCCCATCTGGGCGAGGATGGCGATGAGCGCGTTCTGGCGCAGGAAAGTGGATTTGCCCGCCATGTTGGGGCCGGTGAGCAGCCAGACGCGAGGGTCTTCGCCGCCGAGGGCGCAGTCATTGGGCGTGAAGCGCGCCTCGCCCGCCTTCTGCAGGGCCGCCTCCACCACAGGATGCCGCCCGCCTTTCACGTCGAAGACGGGGGAATGATCAACAATGGGCCGGCAGTAGTTTTCCCGCGCCGCCAGTTCGGCAAGCGCTGCAAGGCAATCCAGATTGGCAAGGGCGGCAGCGCAGGATGAGATCGCTTCCTTCGCCGCCAGCACGGAGGCCACGGCCTCGGCAAAGAAGGCCAGTTCAAGCGCCAGTGCCCGCTCCGAGGCCCCGGCGATCTTCTGCTCCAGGTCCATGAGTTCGGGTGAGGAGAAGCGCATGGCACCAGCCATGCTTTGGCGGTGCTGGAACTTGAGTGGAAGACCGGGCGATTGCAGTGCCTCCGCCTGCTGGGCGTTCACTTCAATGAAATAGCCGAGGATGTTGTTGTGCTTGATGCGCAGCGTGCGCACGCTGGTCATTTCGGCATAGCGCGCCTGAAGTGCCGCGATCACCTGGCGCGTGTCGTCACGGAGCGCCCGCTGTTCGTCAAGCTCCGGTGAAAATCCGGAGGCGACAAAGCCGCCGTCACGGGCGAGGTAGGGCAGGTCAGCAGCCAGGGCGGAGGCGAGATGGCTGGCAAGTTCACGTGGGGCTGCCGCGGTGTCCGCGATGGCGCTGGCGATCACGGGCGGATGGTCACCATGGCCCGCGAGGCGCTCCGCGATGGCGTGCGCGGCCATGAGGCCGTCACGCATCATGGCAAGGTCGCGTGGTCCGCCGCGGTTGGCCGATAGCCTGGCCAACGCGCGCTCGAGATCGGGCATGGCGGCAAGGGCGGCACGCATGGCACCCCGCAGCGCTTCCGCCTGCAGCATTGCTTCAACACCGTCCAGACGGCCTGCGATGGCAGAGGGATCGGCCAGCGGCTGTCCCAGCAGTGCTGCCAGCCGCCGCCTGCCGCCCGCCGTGACCGTGCGGTCAATGGTGGCGAGAAGGCTGCCCTGCCGTTCGCCCGACAGCGTGCGCGTGAGTTCAAGGTTGGCGCGGGTTGCCGCATCGATCAGCAGGCCCTGTGCCGGATTGTCCTGCCGTGGCGGGCGCAGATGCGGCATCTCCGCCACCTGGGTGATCCGGATATAGTCGAGCAGCGCCCCCAGCGCCGATGTCTCGGCCCGCGAGAACGCGCCAAAACCGGAGAGATCAACAACCGCGAAATGCTGCGCCAGCCGGTGCCCGGCGGCCTGCGCGTCAAAGCGGCTGGCGGGAAGTGGCGAGAGCGCTGCCCCGCATTCCCGCGCCAGCCGCCCGAGCAGCGGATCGTCCAGTGCACTGTCGGCGATGATCAGTTCGGAGGCTGAAATGCGCGCAAGATCGGACCCCAGCCGCGCACGGTCACTGACCGTGACGGAAAGGTCCCCGGTGGAGATGTCGCACCAGGCCAGTGCCAGCTCGTCCGTGCCGCGCAGCCATGCGAGGGCGGCGAGATGGTTGACGCTGCCGGTGTCAAGAAGCGTGTCCTCGGTGATGGTGCCGGGCGTGATCAGGCGGATCACGTCCCGGCGGACGACGGATTTGGCACCGCGCTTCTTGGCCTCCGCCGGGTCTTCCAACTGCTCGCAGATCGCCACCTTGTGGCCGTGGCGGATGAGCTTCTGCAGGTAGTGGTCCACCGCATGCACGGGAACCCCGCACATCGGGATGTCCTCGCCCAGGTGCTTGCCCCGCTTGGTGAGCGCAATGCCCAGAACGCCAGACGCCACCTCGGCATCGGCAAAGAACATCTCGTAGAAGTCGCCCATGCGGTAGAACAGCAGGCTGCCGGGGTGGGCCTTCTTGATCTCGAGGTATTGGGCCATCATCGGCGTGGGTTTCTCGGCCCCGCCCGTGGACCTGTCCCCGGAGGCCCCGTCCCCGGTAAACTTGTCCCCTTCTGGTGAAAACCCTTGCATGGTCACGCCTTAGCCCGCTTTGCCGCAGGCCCGCAACGGCACGCTGTCCATGCGACTTTTTCCACGTTTTCCGGCCTTGAGCAGCGGACATTCCCTCACTAGGCTGACAGGCTGGCCACCGGCACACAAACGGGGCCCAAGCAGAAACAGGAAACACCCGAAGATCATGAGCACGCCGCCCCGCAAGATGCCCAAGCGCCCGACGATTTCCGATGAAGAAGCGCTGCAGTTCCACCAGAGGGGCAAGCCCGGCAAGCTCGAGATCAACCCGACAAAGCCCATGGCGACCCAGCGTGACCTGTCGCTGGCCTACAGCCCGGGCGTTGCCGTTCCCGTGCGCCGCATCGCCGAGGACCCGTCCACCGCCTATGACTACACCACCAAGGGCAACCTCGTGGCGGTCATCTCCAACGGCACTGCCATTCTCGGGTTGGGCGACCTCGGCGCGCTCGCCTCGAAGCCCGTGATGGAAGGGAAGTCGGTTCTGTTCAAGCGCTTTGCCGATGTCGATTCCATCGACCTCGAAGTCGATACCAAGGATGTCGATGAGTTCATCGGCGCCGTGCGTTACCTCGGTCCCTCCTTCGGCGGCATCAACCTCGAGGACATCAAGGCCCCGGACTGTTTCGTGATCGAGCAGCGCCTGCGCGAGCTGATGGACATTCCGGTGTTCCATGACGACCAGCACGGCACAGCCATCATCGCAACCGCGGCGCTCATCAACGCCCTGCAGATCACCGGGCGCTCGCTCAAGGATTTCCGCCTCGTCTGCAATGGTGCTGGTGCCGCAGCCATCGCCTGCGTGGAACTGGTGAAGTCGCTCGGCGTGCCCGGCCACAACGTCATTCTCTGTGACAGCAAGGGCGTGGTCTACAAGGGCCGCACCGAGGGCATGAACCAGTGGAAGTCGGCGCATGCGGTTGATACGCCGCTGCGCACGCTCGCCGAAGCCATGGATGGCGCGGATGTGTTCTTCGGCCTCTCGGTTGCCGGTGCCCTCACCCCTGCCATGGTGAAGAGCATGGCGAAGGACCCCGTCATCTTCGCCATGGCCAATCCCGATCCGGAAATCACCCCGGAAGATGCCCACCAGGTGCGCAGTGATGCCATCATGGCGACAGGGCGCTCGGACTATCCCAACCAGGTCAACAATGTGCTGGGCTTTCCCTATATCTTCCGGGGCGCGCTCGACGTGCGCGCCCGTACCATCAACGAGGAGATGAAGGTGGCGGCAGCGCGCGCCCTTGCCGAACTGGCGCAGGAAGACGTGCCCGATGAGGTGGCCGCCGCCTACCACGGCTCGCGCCTCACCTTTGGCCGCGAATACCTGATCCCCGTGCCCTTCGACCCGCGCCTCATCTCGCGCATTCCAGTCGCGGTGGCCCGCGCCGCCATGGAATCAGGCGTGGCGCGCCATCACATCGCCGACCTTGAAGCCTACGCGGCGCAACTCTCCGCCCGCCTCGATCCGATTGCGGGTACGCTGCAGAATGTCTACGGCTATGTGCGCCGCAAGCCCAAGCGCATGGTCTTCGCCGAAGGCGAGGAAGACCGCATGATCCGCGCCGCCAACTCCTACGCCTCGGCAGGTCTCGGCAATGCCATCCTGATCGGGCGCGAAGAGGTGATCGCCGCGACGCTCAAGGCCTCCGGCATCGAGTTGAACGAACACGTCGAGATCCTCAACGCCCGTCTCTCCGACCGCAACGTTGATTATGCCAACTATCTCTATGGCCGCCTGCAGCGCGACGGCATGCTCTACCGCGACTGCCAGCGCCTCGCCAACCAGGACCGCAACGTCTTCGGCGCCTGCATGGTGGCGCTGGGTGATGCCGATGCCATGGTGACGGGCCTGACGCGCAACTACTCGCTGGCCCTCGACAACATCCGCCGCGCCATCGACGTGCGCAAGGGCCACCGCCCCATCGGTGTCTCCATGGCGCTGGTGCGCGGCCGCACCGTCTTCATCGCTGACACCTCGGTGCATGAACTGCCGACCGCGCAGGAACTCGCAGATATCGCCCAGGAAGCGGCAGGCGTGGCCCGCAAATTCGGCTACGAGCCACGCGTGGCGCTGCTCTCCTACTCCACCTTCGGCTACCCCAAGGGCGAGCGCGCCGCCTATGTGAAGGAGGCCGTGGAAATCCTCGCCCAGCGCGGCGTCGATTTCGAGTTTGACGGAGAAATGGCCGCCGACGTTGCGTTGTCACGCGAGGCCATGGCGCTCTTTCCGTTTTGCCGCCTGACGGGGCCAGCCAACGTGCTGGTCATGCCGGCCGCTCACTCCGCCTCGATCTCCACCAAGATGCTGCAGCAGCTGGGTGGCGTCACCGTGATCGGCCCGCTGCTGACGGGCATCGCCGGTTCGGTGCAGATCGCCTCCATGTCGGCGACGACCAATGACATCGTCAATCTTGCGGCGATTGCGGCCTTTGACCTGAATTGGTGAGTGAGGTTGCGGCGGGCGCGCCGAAATAGGCGAAGTAGCGTGGGTTGATCGCGGCAACGGGCAGCACGATCAGCACGTCCGTGGTGTTGAAGTCGTGGTCGATGACGGCGCCCTCGCCCACATGGCAGCCGAGCCGCACATAGCCCTTGATGAGCGGTGGCAGGGAACGCATGGCGGCGCGCGGATCAATGGATTCGATCGGCCTCCGCCGCATGTTCACATAGCGCCCCGGCAGGGCGGCGACATGCCAGTCCTCCGGTGCCTTGGCGGCATGCGCCAGCCATGTCAGCGCGTCCGCGTGGATCTCCGGGTCGGTGCCGTCAAAACTGGCGCAGCCCATCATCACGTCAATCCTGTGGGCGCGCACATAGTTCCAGATGCCTTGCCAGAGCAGTTCCGCCACCGGCTGGTCGCGCATGTCGGCGCGCACGCAGGAACGCCCGAGTTCGAGGAAGGAAAGGCCGCGCTTGCGTGCCATCAACGGCGCGATGTCGTATTCACCAGAGGTGTAGAAGCCGTCGGCATTGTCCGCCGCCGCCTCGCGGATCAGCCGGTAGGTGCCCACGAGGTCGCCGTCTTCAACGGCAAATCCGGGTTCTCCATTGGCACCCGTCCTGATGACGAGCAGGTGATCGCACACCGCGTCATAGCGGTCGCTGTCGCGCCCCTCGCCGTTGCGGGCCGTGGTGGCTGATCCTTCCTCCATGAAGACACGGTGGCGCAGCCGCTGGGCGGCGGCAACATCGGCAGGCGATTGCGCCAGTCGGGCAACAAGCGAAGCCTTGGAGGCAAGAACCTGGGGCATGGCTGACTTCTATCCCGGAAGTGCAACAGTCCGGTAACGCAATCACGCCGCAGGCGGCAGCGCCAGCCGGACCACGCTGGTCTCAAGGTCGTGGCGGTCGAAGGGTTTGGCGAGGTGTCCATCCATGCCGGCAGTGAGGCAGGCGGCGACGGCTTCGGGGCGCGTGTTGGCCGTAAGCGCGAGAATGGGCAGGCGCCTGTGTTGCGACTGCGCTTCGGCGGCACGGATGAGCTGGGCTGTTTCCGGCCCGCTGAGGCCCGGCATTTCCATGTCGAGCAGCAGGATGTCGAACGGCGTCCCGCCATTGATGGCCTCGATCGCCGCCACGCCGGAATTGACCGCCACCACGCTGTGGCCGGCTTTCTCCAGGATGGTGCGGGCGATGACCGTGTTGACCGGCGTGTCGTCAGCCAGCAGCACATGCAGCGCCGGACCCCGGCTGGCGCGTGTGGCGATGGTGCGCAACTGTGCCGCCGCCGTGCGGACGAAGGCGCTGTCACGCGAGGTCAGCTGCTCGACCAGTGTCGAGCAGCGCACGGGCCGCATGAGGTAGCCGGTGAGCGGCTGCTTCAGCAGGTGCTGCAGCGGACGGCGCTCGTCGGGCGTCAGCAGAATCCAGATTTGCGGCAGCGGCCTGCCTTGCCGCTCCAGCTTGCGGGCGGCCTCCAGCAGCGGCGGGCCCGACTGTGAATCGCAGATGATGCTGTCGAGACTGTTGTGCAGGAGTGCCCTGGCGTCCTGCCCCTGCAGGTCGGCGGGCGCGATCACATCAGCACCCTGCGCCTGTAGTTGCCGCGCGAAATGCCCCGACACGAAACCGGCCTCGAGGCAGAGGCGGAAGCGCCGTCCGGCCAGCGCGTTTCCGGCGCGCGGCGCGGCGTCGGCCGTCACCGTTCCGGGCAGGGTGACGGTGAGGCAGGTGCCTTCGCCGGGCGTGCTTTGCGCGCTGATCCCGCCGCCGAGGCTTTCGGCAATGCGGCGGCTGATGGTGAGGCCAAGGCCGGTGCCGCCGAAACGCCGCGTCGTATCCGCGTTGGCCTGCTCGAAGGGCTTGAAGATGCGTGACAGTTCGTCCGCCGTCATGCCGATGCCGGTGTCGGATACCGTGAAGCTCAATCCATCAGACCCGTGGCGTGCCACCGTGATGGCGACACCGCCACGCTCGGTGAACTTGATGGCGTTGCCCGCGAGATTGAAGAGGATCTGGCGCAGCCGCATGTCATCGCCCATGACGGTCTGCGGCACGTCGGGGGCAAAGAGCGAGACGATTTCGATCCCCTTGGCATGGGCGCGCGGTGCCAGAAGCTCCGTGACATTCTCCACCAGCGCCGTGATGTCGACGGGCGCGATCTTGTCCTTGCGCAGGGCCTCGGATTTTGCACCATCGAGTATTTCATCAATGATCGAGAGAAGGATGCGGCCAGAGGCATGCGCCGTGGTGGCATAGTTCTTCTGCTCTGGCGTCATTTCGCTTTCGAGCAACAGGCCGAGCATGCCGATGACGCCATTCAGCGGCGTGCGGATCTCATGGCTCATGGTGGCGAGCAGGCGGGATTTTTCGCTGGCCAGTTCCTCCGCCGCATTGCGTGCCACCTGTTCCGCCGAAAGGCCGGACTTCAGGGTCTTGAGGCGCTGCAGGATTTCGCGGTTGAGCAGCACATAGGCGATGGCCGACAGTGCTGCCGCACCGGCGAGCAGGACGAGGGCCGCCAGCAGCGGCGTCTGGTCCATGAAATGATTGACGAGGCCGATGAGGCCGAAGGTGAGGAGGATTTCAACGCCCCAGACCGCCGCGAGCACGGGTGCGCGCCAGCTCGTGCCGGAGATGCCGCGGGACTTGGACGGACGGGTGATCCTTCTGCTCATGGCCACTCATTAGCGCCGCAAGCCTTGCCAAAGCGTGATGCACGTGAATCACGGTAAAGTTTCACTAAATCCTGTGGATTGCGGGGATATCACGCCGCCCGCAGCAGGGCCGGTTTCTGGCGGTAGCTGAGCGCCTCGGCGAGATGGATGCGTGCCACCGCCTCCCGGCCATCAAGGTCGGCGATGCTGCGTGCCACCCGGAGCACCCGGTGATAGCCGCGCGCCGAGAGGTTCATGGCATCCGCCGCATCACGGATGAGGGCAGTGCCTGCCGCGTCCAGCCGCACGATCTCTTCCAGCACCTTGCCGTCGGCTTCGGCATTGGTGCGCAACTCCGGCAGGCCCATGGCTTGGTAGCGCCCGGCCTGACGGGCCCGCGCCGCCGCCACCCGCCCCGCCACATCGGCGCTGGTTTCCTTTGGCGCCGGGAGCGTGAGGTCGGAGGCCTTCACCGACTGCAGCTCGATCTGGATATCCATGCGGTCGAGAAGCGGACCGGAAATCCGCCCCTGGTAGTCCGCCGCACAGCGCGGGCCCTGCCGGCAGATGTGCCCCGGTTCGCCCGCCATGCCGCACTTGCACGGGTTCATGGCGGCGACCAGCTGGAAGCGCGCGGGGTAGGTCACATGGTAGTTCGCCCGTGCCACCACGGTTGCTCCCGTTTCCATGGGCTGGCGCAGGGATTCAAGGACGCGGGGGCCGAATTCCGGCAACTCGTCCAGAAAGAGCACGCCGTGATGGGCAAGCGCCATCTCGCCCGGCTTGGCCCGCAGGCCGCCGCCCACCAGCGCCGGCATGGAGGCGGAATGATGCGGGGCGCGGAAGGGCCGCGCCCGGGATAGCTGGCCGTCGCGCAATTCGCCGGAGAGCGAGGCGATCATCGAGACGTCCAGCATCTCGCGCGCTTCCATGGGTGGCAGGATGGAGGGCAGGCGCTGCGCCAGCATGGATTTCCCCGCCCCGGGAGGGCCGACCATCATCATGTGGTGGCCGCCTGCCGCCGCCACTTCCAGCGCCCGCTTGGCCGCCTCCTGCCCCTTGATGTCGGAGAGGTCGGGGAGGGCTGGCACCTTCTCCTGCAGCCGGGCTTCGGGGCGGCGCAGCACCTGCGTGCCCTTCACATGGTTGATGAGCTGGATCAAGGTTTCAGGCGCGAGGATATCGACGGTCTCCCCTGCCCAGGCGGCCTCGGCACCCGACGCCTTCGGGCAGATGAGGCCAAGCCCATGGCCATGGGCCGTCATGGCGGCTGGAAGGGCCCCTGAGACGGGCAGCAGACTGCCATCCAGCGCCAGTTCGCCCATGACGGCGTAGGACTGCAGGAAATCCGGGGGTATGACACCCAGCGCCGAAAGAAGGGCAAGCGCAATGGGCAGGTCATAATGGCTGCCCTCCTTGGGAAGGTCGGCGGGCGAGAGGTTGATGACCAGCCGCTTGCCCGGAAGGGCGAGACCAATGGAGTGCAACGCCGCCCGCACCCGCTCGCGGCTCTCACCCACGGCCTTGTCCGGCAGCCCGACCACCGTGAAAGCCGCCTGACCGCCGGTGAACTGCGCCTGGCAATCAATGAGAACGCCCTCCACCCCCTGGAAGGCAACCGTTGCAACCCGCGATGTCATGACCTCACCCCTTTGCACTTAGGACGTTAGGGCGGAGGAATTCCGTCGGTCAAGAACAAAAATGGAACAATCGACTTGGGTGACGGATAGGGGTCACGTGCCAAGTTTAGCGGCACGCACCTACTAACATATTAAAATGACGTTAATTTTCAACCACGCCTCGGGTCAATTGTGTGTTTGGATGTTCATGCTTTGGCCAGTTTTCCACTGTGATTTCACTATGCTTGAATTTCGATAAAGCGTGGTGTCTACAGTACCTATGCACTTTCCACCGAGCCGCGACTCGGCAGGGCGAATGCCAAACCTCCAAGCGTCTTTAAGCGCGGACGCAATGGGGCGTTTAGGGCATCCGGCCAGCCACAGGACCGGAGAAAGAAAGTGCAGAGATGAGGGTCTATTGCCCGATTCACATGCCAGTGTCGGTACGGGACTATACCCGTATCCGCCTTGGCCGTCTGGAACACGTGCGTTCCCACTGCAGGTCCCTCCCCCAGCGGTAATACCGCCAGGGTGAAGGCCTCGGACTAACGAGAGCGCCTCACATCCGTTACCGCGGGTGTGAGGCATGTTTCTGAGTTGCCCCAGAACGGGGCAAACCTAGGCCTATTCGGGGCGCAGGCGCAAGAGTCGACTCGCCGCAGAAGTCAGATGTTGCTCCTGGACAGGGTGGCTGTGGATAACATCCGACAGGACACCTGTTTGGCTCACCCCAACCTCCCCGCCACCTCTGCCACGCCGCGAATATCCTTCACGGCAAAGAACCGTGGCGTGTTCTCGGGCACCTCTTCGTGTTCGTGGTCCCAGAGGATGTCGAAGGGCACATAGACGCCGTAGCCTCCGGCGCGGATCATCGGCAGCACGTCGGAGCGGATGGAGTTGCCCGCCATCAGGGTGCGTTCCACCCGCCCGCCATGGCGTCGGCAGATGCGTTCATAGGTTTCCGGCTTCTTGTCGGCGACGATCTCCACGCCCTCGAAGTAATGCGCCAGCCCAGAGGCCAGCACCTTGCGCTCCTGGTGGTGCAGGTCGCCCTTGGTGACCAGCAGCAGGCGGTGGCGCCCATGCAGGGCCTTCAGCGTCTCTTCCACATGGGGCAGCAACTCGATCTCGTGGTCGAGCATGGTGCGGCCCATCTTGATCAGTTTGGAAATGGTCGCCGCATCAACCGTGCCACCCGTCACGTCGATCGCCGTCTCGATCATCGAGAGCGTGAAGCTCTTGACGCCGAAACCATAGAGCGAGATGTTGCGCTTCTCTGCTTCCGCCAACGCATGCGCACCGTCGTCCGGCGGCAGCACATGGCTGAACATCTCGCCAAAGGCCTTCTCTGCCGCCTCGAAGTGGATGAGATTGTGCCACAGCGTATCATCAGCATCGAAGGCGACGAGATCGAGTCCGCTCACACCATGTATCCCTAACGACGTGCCTCGATCGCATCCCAGATCAGCGCCGCGATGTCGGCCCCGCCGAAGCGCTTCACCTGGCGGATGCCGGTGGGCGAGGTGACGTTGATCTCCGTCATGTAGTCGCCGATCACGTCGATGCCGGTGAAGATCAGGCCGCGCTTCTTGAGGTCCGGGCCGATGGCCTCGCAAATTTCGTGCTCGCGTTTGGTGAGCGTTGTCGGTTCCGCCCTGCCGCCTGCATGCATGTTGGAGCGGTGGTCGTTGGCGCCGGGCACGCGGTTGATGGCACCCGCCACCTTGCCATCGACAAGGATGATGCGCTTGTCGCCCGCCCGCACCTCCGGCAGGTAGCGCTGCGCGATGATCGGCTCCTTGAACAGCTGCCCGAACATTTCGAGGAGCGAGGAAAAGTTCTGGTCGCCTTCATGGGTCTTGAAGATGCCCGCACCGCCATTGCCGTAGAGCGGCTTGAGGATGATGTCGCCATGCTCGCGGCGGAAGGCATCCAGTTCCGCCCAGTCCCGCGTGATCAGGGTGGGCGGCATGAGGTTGCCGTAGCGCAGGATGAACAACTTCTCCGGCGCGTTGCGCACTTCGGCGGGATCATTCACCACCAGTGTCTTCGGGTGGATGCGTTCGAGCAGATGCGTGGCCGTGATGTAGCCCATGTCGAAGGGCGGGTCCTGGCGCATCAGGATCACATCCTGCGTCGCAAGGTCAATGCGCTGGCGTTCGCCCAGCGTGGCGTGGTTGCCTTTCTCGTCGCGCACCGTCACGGCTTCGCCGCTGGCAAAGAGCGAGCCATCGCGGCTGGCCAGCGCATTCACATGGTAGTGGAACAGGCTGTGGCCGCGGCGCTGCGCCTCCAGCATGAGGGCGAAGGTGGAATCGCCTGCAATGTCGATCGCCGTGATGGGGTCCATCTGGACCGCAACGGAAAGTCCCATGATCTATCGGTCTCCGTAGAATGCATTCTCGATGTGTGTGGGCAGGAAGTTAGAAGAGACGGCGACGATGTCAAACCGGCAGTGGCCTTCCGCCGCACGGCCGTCGCGGGCCATCCATGTGGCGGCGGCAGAGGCGATGCGCCTGGCCTGCCGGGGTGTGACGGCCATCACGGCGTCATCCACGTTTGCGCGCGCCTTCACCTCGATGAAGGCTGTGGTTGCGCCCTTGCGCATGACCAGATCGACCTCGCCCGAGGCGCATTTGAAGCGTCGCGCCAGCAGGCGATAGCCTTTGAGGCGCAGGAACCACAGGGCAACCGTCTCGGCGGTGTGCCCGCGTTTCTCCGTCGCCTCCCGGTTTCTCACGCCTTGCCCTTGAGTTTCAGAATGCGCGCGAAGGCCTCGTCGCGCGGCAGGCCCGTCAGCTTCGCCACTTGCTGGGCCGCCTTGCCGGCGGGCAGGGCGGCGGCGGCATCGGCGATGATGCGGGCAATCTGCGACTCATCCAGCACATGCTCTTCCTGCGGACGGCCCGCGATGACGATGACGCACTCGCCCTTGATGGCCTCGCGCTCCGCCAGTTTGGCCAGAATGCTGCCCGCCGTGCCGCGCAACACTTCCTCGTGCAGCTTGGTCAGTTCCCGCGCCACCGCAACGGGGCGCAAGGCATCGCGCGCCGCAATGTCGGCCAGCGTGTCACGCAGGCGGTGCGGACTTTCATAGGTGACAATGCTGTGCGTGGCCTGCAGCAGCTCATCCAGCGCCCGTCCGCGCTCGCCATCGCCTGCAGGCAGGAAACCCGCAAAGCGGAAGGAGTCGGTGGCAAGGCCCGAGAGTTGCAGCGCTGTCAGCACCGCATTGGCGCCGGGCAGGGCGGTGACCGCCACGCCCGCCTCGGCACAGGCTTTGACCAGGCGATAGCCGGGATCGGAGATGAGCGGGGTTCCGGCATCGCTGACCAGCGCCAGGGCGGCGCCGTTTTCTATGTCCGCAACAAGTGCGGGCGCAAGCCCGGCTTCGTTGTGCTCGTGCAGGGCCTTGAGGGGGACCCGCAGGCCGTAGCGCTCAAGCAGGCGCACGGTGATGCGCGTGTCCTCGCAATAGATGGTGTCAGCCGCGGCGAGTGTTTCGAGCGCGCGCAACGAAATGTCCCCCAGGTTGCCGATGGGGGTTGCCACCAGATAGAGGCCGGGCTTCAGCGGGGCTGCGTCAAAGCCGTGGGCACCGATGTGAAAGCGCCGCCGGGTGTTCGGTTCGGTCATGTGCGGTTGTAGGCATCCTCGTAGCGGATGATGTCATCTTCGCCGAGATAGTCGCCGAATTCCACCTCGATGATTTCAACCGCTTCGCCGTCGAGGCTTTCCAGCCTGTGGCGCTCGCCCAGGGGAATGTCGGCGGATTGGCCGGGATGAAGCTTCATCACGCGGTTTCCGATGGTGACGGTGGCGAGCCCCGACACCACCGTCCAGTGCTCGCTGCGGTGCCTGTGGCTCTGCAGGGAGACACGCCCCCCCTCGTTGACCACGATCCGCTTCACCTTGAAGCCGGGCTTCTCGTCCAGCACGTGGAACATGCCCCACGGCCGCGTCTCGCTCTCCATCCCACTCACTCCGTCGTCCCGCCGGTGACGTTAAGGCGAGATGCAACGCCGGCGCAAGTTCAACGAATGGGGCGCAATGCCTGATAGAGTTCGCGGTAGGCGGGAAGCTGCCGGGCGAAACGGGCCTGCAGTGTCTTGTCCGGCGCGATCTCCGTGCTGCGCGCGGGCTTGCGGTAGAGGCCAGCCGCCGCTTCTCCGGTGAAGGCCTGGCGGGCAAGGCGCGCCACGCCGATGGCCCCGCCCATGTCGCTTGCCGCAATGAGGTGGATGGGCCGGCCGAGGCCGGAGGCGATCATCCGCGCCCACAGCGCGCTGCGGAAACCGCCGCCCACGGCATAGAGCACCTTGGGCACGGTGCCCGTTGCCGTCAGGACACCGTAGCTGTCGGCGATCGAGAGGGTCACGCCCTCCAGCACGGCGCGCGTCAGGTCAACGGCGTCCGTGCCCTGCTCCAGCCCCATGAAGGCCGCCCGCATGGCAGGGTCGTCATGTGGCGTGCGTTCACCCGTGAGATAGGGCAGGAAAAGCAGCCGCGAGGGCGCCCCCATGCGTTTCTCCACCTGCTTCAGCCGCGTGGCAATCGATGTCCCGCCAGCGAGGAGGCCGTCAATCCAGGCCAGCGGCGAGGCACCGTTGAGGAGTGCCGCCATCTGGAACCACAGGCCGGGCAGGGCATGGGCGAAGGCATGGATGTTCTGCTCGGGGGCGGGCACATGGGCGGCCTTGCTGACAAAGATCTGCGCCGCCGTTCCCAGCGAGATGACACCTTCACCCTCGCCGACAAGGCCAAGCCCCAGTGTGTTGGCGGCGGCATCGCCGGTGCCGGTGGCGACCGCCGTGCCGGCAGGAAGCAAGACCGCCTTGGCCGCCTGTGCCGTCAGTTGTCCGGCCGGAGCATTGCCCTCGAGGATGGGCGGCAGCTGGCCCGGTGCCAGCCCGCAGGCCGAGACGATGGGCAGCGACCAGCCGCGCCTCGCCACATCCAGAAGCCACATGCCGGAGGCATCGACCGGATCGGTGGCGATCCTGCCGGTCAGGCGGTAGCGCAGATAGTCCTTGGGGCTCACCACCACGTCGGCGGCCTTCAGCACCTGTGGCTCATGATGCGCCAGCCAGAGCAGCTTGGGAGCGGTGAAGCCTGCCATGGCCCGCACCCCGGCCACGGCGGCGGAGGACGGCAACAGGCGGTTCAGTTCAGCCGCCTCGGCCACGGCCCGGCCGTCATTGTGCAGGATGCAGGGCCGCAGGGGCTTTCCCTGCCGCAGCAGGACAGCCCCATGCATGTGGCCGGAAAGGCCGATCGACACCACTTTCTTCCAGTCGCCCGGACGCTGTGCCGCGAGGCCGCGGCAGGCCTTGCCGAGCGCTGCCCACCAGTCTTGCGGGGCCTGTTCCGACCACAGCGGCCCTGGCCGCCGCGTCGGCACGGCAGCGGAGGCGGCGGCCAGCACACGCTGGCCGTCACTGAGGACCACCTTCAGGGCGGTTGTGCCAAGGTCGATCCCCAGCACCCGGATCATGGACATTCACGGCCTCCCGAATCGCGCAATTGACGTGAGCAAGCCTTCATGCCTATAAGCCCGCCATTCCGAAAGCCGCTGCCGCGCCACAGGGGGTCTTGAGAAGTCCCGTGGTTCGGATGCGGCCATTTCCGTTTGAACACATGAAGCAGGACTGATCCATGGCCAATACCTCCTCCGCCAAAAAGGCAACCCGCGTTGCCAGCCGGCGCACCGTCATCAACAAGAACCGCCTCTCGGCTGTTCGCACCGCCGTGCGCAAGGTGGAAGAGGCCGTGACCTCCGGCAAGAAGGGCGAGGCGGAAGCAGCGCTCAAGGCCGCTGCTCCGGCGCTGGCCCGTGGCGCCCAGAAAGGCGTCATGCACAAGAATGCAGCGTCGCGGAAGATTTCGCGCCTGACCAAGAGCGTCAAGGGCATGAAGGGCTGATCAAGCCCGCCTGAACAGAATTCAGATAACCCGCCGGGCCAGTGTCCGGCGGGTTTTTTGTTGCCGTGTCAAGCCCCGGAATCCGTGGCCCGATAGTCCGGGAACGGATGGATTGTTGATAAAAAATCCAACAAAATCATTTGGTTAATACGCGAATAAGAATCCCGGCCTCAAATGCCCCGCCGGGCGGCCTTCACCCCTTTGTGGCGGCGGACACCTTGCCGCATGTGTTGTATTTTTGCAGCGCGGCGATTCACGGCGTTGAATCAAGCGTTTGAACCTTTCAACCGGCAGCCATCAGGGCTCTGCCCCGGCCATGCTGATTTTCCGTACACGGACGATACGTTGAATCCGTTTGCGCCGCCCGAAAGCGCTTCAGTAAGTTGTCCACAGGACGGCGGGACAGAACACAAGAAAACCCCGCCAGGTTCGGCGGGCAACCGTCAGTGGCAGGAGTATCGGGGTTGTAGCGGACAAAGGTGCGGCGGTCAGCGGGTCCAGGGGCGGATCTGGTTGGCAGGTGTGTGGCGTCTGTTGAGGCGCGGACGAAAGAACAACAGCGTTGTGGAGTGAGCAGTAACCACCGGGCGGCCATCGCCTGGTGCGTTGGACTGCGGCTGCACGGCGGAATGGGGCGGCAAGAAGAGACAATGACCATGGGTGGACAAGCGGCAGGACGGGCGGCTGAGCGGGCAGGCGACCACGGCAGGGAGGCCATGGAGCCATCCCGTTTGCGCGAGACATGGGCGAGGGTGGCCCAGCGGCTGCGCGCCGAACTGGGTGATGACCTGTACACCTCCTGGTTCGGGCGCATGGAACCGGAGGGTTTCGTTGACGGCGCGCTTGCGGCCTCGGTGCCAACGCGCTTCCTCAAGAGCTGGATCGAGAACCACTACAGTGCCAAGCTGGCCAAGATCGCGTCGGCTGAATTCCCGGGCCTCCGCCAGATCCAGGTGCGTGTGCGCGTGCAGGGAGCGGCAGCCCAGCCGACAGCGGTGTCGCGCTCCGTCGTGCCGCCGCCGCGTGCGGGCGGCGAGGTGCCAGCGCTTCAGCCCATGGGCAGTTTCCTGCCGCAGGCGGCTGAAGCGGCCCTGTCTCGGGCCCCCATCATCGACGAGAGCCAGACCTTTGACAGTTTCATGGTGGGGCAGTCCAACCAGCTGGCCCACGCTGCGGCCATGCGCGTGGCCCATGGTCCCGCAGGCTCGCCCGTGGGCTTCAACCCGCTCTACATCCACGCGGGCGCAGGCCTCGGCAAGACCCACCTCCTCAACGCCGTGGCGCAGCGCATCCGCGAGACCCAGCCCTTGCGCAAGGTAATGGTCATGACCGCCGAGCGTTTCATGTACACCTTCATCCAGGCGGTGCGGCAGCGCGACACGCTGTCCTTCAAGGACCAGTTCCAGTCGGTTGACGTGCTGCTGATCGACGATTTCCAGTTCCTCCAGGGCAAGGCCATCCAGCAGGAGTTCTGCCACGCCTTCAACTCGCTGGTGGACCAGCGCAGGCAGGTGGTGGTGGCCGCCGACGTGCCGCCGGCCCAGCTCGACACCGTGGACCAGCGCATGCGCTCGCGCCTCATGGGCGGGCTCGTGGTCGACATTGAATCACCCGATCCGGGCCTGCGCCGGAAAATCCTCGCGGTCCGCCGTGACCTGCTGGCGGCCCGCGATCCCGGTGCCGTGATCAGCGACGAGATCCTCGACCTGGTGGCCGAACGTGTGACCGGCGGTGGCCGCGAACTGGAAGGGGCGCTCAACCGCATCGCCGCCTTCCAGCAGTTCAACAGCCAGCCGATCACGCTGGACCTCGCCTCCATGGTGCTGCGCGATGCCGCCTCCCAGGGCCAGGACCAGGGCCGCATCAAGATCGACGACATCCTCAAGGTGGTGGGCCGCCACTACAATGTCTCGAAGAACGACCTGCTCTCGCCGCGCCGGGCCCGCAACGTGGTGGTGCCGCGCCAGATCGGCATGTATCTCGCCAAGAAGCTGACCAGCCGCAGCCTGCCGGAAATCGGCCGCCGCTTCGGGGGCCGCGACCACTCCACGGTGCTGCACGCCGTGCGCAAGATCGACGACCTGATGCGCGCCGACGAAAAGCTGGCGAAAGACCTGACCCAGCTGATCCGGCTCATCGAACAGGGCGCATAGACCCTGCCAAAAAGCTGCGGGGAAAGGCCGGAAAGACGTTGAAAATCCGGTCTTTCCGCGCCATTGTCGCCAGTCCAAATCCACTTCTCCTTGGACTCCCCAGCGATCATGCGCGTCACCATCGAACGGTCTGCCTTCCTCAAAGCCCTGAACCATGTGCAGAGCGTGGTAGAGCGGCGCAACACCATTCCCATCCTCTCCAACGTGCTGGTCCACGCCGAGAAGGACAAGGTGCGCCTGACCGCAACCGACCTCGACATCGAGATCGTGGAAACCGTGGCCGCCGAAACGGCGCGCAATGGGGCCGCAACCGTGCCTGCCCACATGCTCTACGACATCGTGCGCAAGCTGCCGGATGGGGCGCAGCTTGAACTCGACCAGGGCCCTGACGCGGGCCGCGTCAACATCAAGGCCGGGCGCTCGCGCTTCCAGCTGCAGGCCCTGCCGCCGGAGGATTTCCCCGATCTCTCCAGCGGCGAGCTTGGCAACAGCTTCACCCTCTCGTCGGGCGAGTTGCGCCGCCTCATCGAAAAGACCCGCTTTGCCATATCGACGGAAGAGACGCGCTATTATCTCAACGGCATCTACCTGCATCAGGCCAAGGAGCATGTCTCGGGCGCCGCCATGCTGCGCGCCGTGGCGACCGATGGCCATCGCCTCGCCCAGTCACAGGTGGCGCTGCCGGAAGGGGCTGTCGGCATGCCCGGCATCATCGTGCCGCGCAAGACGGTGCTGGAAGTGGTGAAGCTTGTGGAAGGCGACGACACGGAAGTGCAGGTCTCGCTCTCTTCCTCCAAGATCCGCTTTGCCGCGGGCCATCTGGTGCTGACCTCGAAGCTGATCGATGGCACCTTCCCGGATTACGAGCGCGTCATTCCGCGCAGCCACGACAAGACGCTCGACGTTGATGCCAAGGCCTTCGCCGATGCCGTGGACCGCGTCTCCACCATCTCGCTGGAAAAGAGCCGCGCCGTGAAGCTGATGCTCTCGGACGGCAAGATGACGCTGGTGGTCAACAACCCGGATTCAGGTTCGGCCGAGGAAGAAGTCGCGGTCGACTACGCCAAGGAGCCGCTCGAGATCGGCTTCAACTCGCGCTACCTGCTCGACGTCGCAGGCCAGATCACCGCCGAGAACATGCGCTTTGAACTGCAGGATGCAGGCTCACCCACCGTGGTGCGCGATCCCAAGGACGAGCAGTCGCTCTATGTGCTGATGCCCATGCGGGTGTAAGCAGCGGCGAGATGCACGCTCCCGCCTTTTCCGTCACGCGCCTCACCCTCACCGACTTCCGCAATTACGAACACCTGCGGCTGGAACCTTCGCGCCCGCTGGTGGCGCTCGCCGGTGCCAATGGTGCGGGCAAGACCAATCTTCTGGAAGCGGTTTCCCTGCTGATGCCGGGACGCGGCCTGCGTGGTGTCGAGTTCTCCGCCCTCGCGCGGCAAGGCGGCTCTGGCCATTGGGCTGTGGCGGCCAGTGTCATGACCCCCTATGGCGACCTGCAGCTCGGCACCGCCTGGCAGCCGGGCGAAGACGGCGAGGCCTCCTCCACCCGTTCGGTGATGATCGACGGCCTCGCCCAGCGGTCCGCGGGCGCCTTGGCCGGACACCTGCGCATGGTCTGGCTCACGCCTGCCATGGACCGGCTCTTCCAGGGTGCCCCCGGCGACCGCCGCCGCTTCCTCGACCGCATGGTGATGCTCTTCGATGCCGAACACGCAAGCCGCGTCAACGCCTTTGAAAAGCTGATGCGTGAGCGCAATGCGCTTCTGACCGAAGCCAATCCCGATCCGGCCTGGCTGGCGAGCCTTGAGGTGCAAATGGCGGAGAGTGCCGTGGCGGTGGCGGCAGCGCGCGTCTCTGCCGTCTCGGTTCTGGCCCGTCATCTGGGCCCGGCGGAACATGATGGTCCCTTCCCCTGGGCCGCACTGGCGATCACGGGGGCCATGGAGGAACTGGTGACGGCCCATCCGGCGGTGGAGGCCGAGGACATCTACCGCCAGCAACTGGCGCGCGGCCGCGCCATGGACCGCGCCGCCGGGCGGGCCCTGGCAGGCCCCCATCGCAGCGACCTCCATGTCACCCATGGCCCCAAGGCCATGGCGGCGGAATTCTGTTCGACGGGCGAGCAGAAGGCGCTGCTCATCGGCCTTGTCCTGGCACAGGCGCGCGCCGCCCGGAACCTCTTCGGCGCCAGTCCCGTGCTGCTCCTCGACGAAATCGCCGCCCACCTTGATCCGGCCCGCCGCCACAGCCTCTTCCGGTTGCTGGAATCCCTTGGTTCTCAAGTGTTTATGACTGGCACGGAAGCCTCACTTTTTGATGGCGCGGGCCCCTCCGCGGTGGTGTATCAAGTCGATGGCGGCACGCTCTCCGAATCACACTGAGGGCGCGGAATACCGCCCCCGGAAGAGCCCCAGACACGCAATGGCAAACGACGACACCCAGCAGACACCGCAGGCCGAATACGGCGCTGAATCGATCAAGGTCCTGAAGGGCCTTGATGCCGTGCGCAAGCGCCCCGGCATGTACATCGGTGACACCGACGACGGCTCGGGCCTGCACCACATGGTCTATGAAGTCGTGGACAATGCCATCGACGAGGCGCTCGCTGGCCACGCCACGCTGGTGACGGTTTCCCTCAACGCCGATGGCTCCGCCACCATCACCGACAACGGCCGCGGCATTCCCACCGACATCAAGAAGGACGACGACCACGAGCCCAAGCGCTCGGCGGCGGAAATCGTCATGACCGAGCTGCACGCCGGCGGCAAGTTTGACCAGAACTCCTACAAGGTCTCGGGCGGCCTGCATGGCGTCGGCGTCTCGGTGGTGAACGCGCTTTCGACAAAGCTGGAACTCACCATCCACCGCAACGGCAAGACCCACACCATGAGCTTCACCCATGGCGTTCCCGATGCGCCACTGAAGGTGGTGGGCGATGCCGAAGGAAAACGCGGCACGGAAGTGACCTTCCTGCCATCAACCGAAACCTTCACCAAGACAGTGTTTGATTTCGCCACGCTGGAACACCGCCTGCGCGAACTCGCCTTCCTCAATTCCGGCGTGCGCATCACCTTGACGGACAGGCGCGGAGTCGAGCCCGTGGTGGTGGAGCTGTTCTACGAGGGCGGCATCTCCGCCTTCGTGCGCTACCTCGACCGCTCCAAACAGCCGGTGCTGAAGGAGCCGATCCTGATCAAGGGTGAGCGTGACGGCATCACCGTGGAATGTGCCCTGTGGTGGAACGACAGCTACAACGAGAGCGTCTTCTGCTTCACCAACAACATTCCCCAGCGCGATGGCGGCACGCATCTCGCGGGCTTCCGCGGCGCACTGACCCGCGTCATCAACAGTTACGCCACGGACTCAGGCATCGCCAAGAAGGAGAAGGTGGCGCTGACCGGCGATGATGCCCGCGAGGGCATGACCTGCGTGCTCTCGGTGAAGGTGCCTGATCCCAAGTTCTCCTCGCAGACCAAGGACAAGCTGGTGTCCTCGGAAGTGCGGCCCGTTGTTGAAAGCTACGTCAACGATGCGCTCGGCGCCTGGTTCGAGGAGCATCCCTCTGACGCGAAATCCATTGTCATGAAGATCGTGGAGGCGGCGGCGGCCCGCGAGGCGGCGCGCAAGGCCCGCGAACTGACGCGCCGCAAGGGCGCGCTCGACATCTCGTCGTTGCCCGGCAAGCTGGCCGATTGCCAGGAGCGTGACCCCGCCCGCTGCGAACTCTTCATCGTCGAGGGTGACAGCGCTGGCGGTTCCGCCAAACAGGCCCGCAACCGCGACAACCAGGCGGTGCTTCCCTTGCGTGGCAAGATCCTCAACGTCGAACGCGCCCGCTTCGACAAGATGCTCTCGTCCACTGAAATCGGCACGCTGATCACGGCACTGGGCACCGGCATTGGCCGCGAGGAATTCAACGTCGGGAAACTGCGCTACCACAAGATCATCGTGATGACCGACGCCGACGTGGACGGCGCCCACATCCGCACCCTGCTGCTCACCTTCTTCTACCGCCAGATGCCGGAACTGATCGAGCGCGGCCACCTCTATATCGCCCAGCCGCCGCTCTACAAGATCAAGCGCGGCAGTTCCGAGCAGTACCTCAAGGACAACAAGGCGCTGGAGGAGAACCTCGTTGACCAGGGTCTTGATGGCGTGAAGCTGGCGCTCGGCAACGGCAGTGAACGTGCCGGTGCTGATCTCCGCGCCATCGTCGAGGAAGCGCTCGCCATCCGCGGCGTCATCGAAGGCCTGCATTCGCGCTATCCCACGCTGGTGATCGAGCAGGCGGCGATTGCGGGCGCTCTCAACCCCGAAGTCCTCGCCGACAGGGCCAATGCCGAGGCCGCTGCGGCCTATGTGGCGAGGCGCCTCGACATTCTCTCTGACGAAACCGAACGCGGCTGGATCGGCGCCATTGCCACCGACGGCGGGCTCATGTTCTCGCGCGAACTGCGCGGCGTGAAGGAAAGCTGGCACATCGACAACAAGCTGATTTCTTCAGCTGATGCCATGCGACTCGACCGCAAGACATCGCACCTGCAGGAGGTCTACGCCCACCCTGCCAAGCTGCGACGCAAGGATGCGGACACGGTGATCAACGGCCCGCTTGGATTGCTGGATGCGATCTTCACCGCAGGCCGCAAGGGCGTGTCGCTGCAGCGCTACAAGGGCCTGGGCGAAATGAACCCGGAACAGCTCTGGGAAACGACGCTTGATCCCAACGTGCGCTCGCTGCTGCGCGTCAAGGTGTCCGAGATGGACCAGGCTGATGATCTCTTCACCAAGCTGATGGGCGACGTGGTGGAGCCGCGCCGCGACTTCATCCGCGAAAATGCGCTGAACGTCGCCAATCTGGACGTGTGACCGTCAGTAGACCGCGCCGTCCTTCTGCGGGCGGCGGCGCTGGATGACGGGCTCGTTGCTGCCTTCATCAAGGCCGAAGATGCGCGCCAGAAGCCCGCGCTTCTTTTTCCTGCGCGGCACTGGTGCCACGTCTTCCTCGGCGATCTGCGGATCGTCCTCGATCACATCGGCGGAATCATTCTTGGCCACCACGATGTCAGGTTCGGGTTCTGCCATGCGCCCCGGCAGGATGCGGGGGCTCAGGCCCTTGTGGGCTTCCTCCATCACGTCTTTCCAGACCAGCGCCGGCAGCGACCCGCCGGTCACGCGCTTGGTGGGGGCGTTGTTGTCGTTACCCATCCAGACACCTGTCACATAGTAGGGCGTGAAGCCGACGAACCAGGCGTCACGGTAATCCTGGCTGGTGCCCGTCTTGCCGCCGATGTCGAGATTGCCGAAGGCGGCCTTGGTGGCTGTGCCGCCACGCACCACAGCGCGGAACAGGATGTTCATGGCGCCGAGGTCATTCTCGGAGACAACCTGCCCCAGCCCGTCGCCCTGGCGCTGGTACAGTACCTTGCCCGCCTTGGTGGAGATGCGGGTGACCACATAGGGCTCAACGGCATATCCGCCATTGGCAAAGGGTGCATAGGCTGCGGTGAGTTCGAGCGGCGTCACCTCCGATGTGCCCAGCGCCAGCGTGGCGTCGTTGCCGAGCGGCGAGGTGATGCCAAGGCGATGCGCCACATTGGCCACGCCTTCCGGTGTCACCATCTGGCCGAGACGTGCTGCAACCGTGTTGATCGAGAGCGCAAAGGCGCGTTCCAGCGTCACGGGGCCGAGATATTGCTGCTTGTAATTTTCCGGCGTCCAGTTGCCGATGCGGATGGGCTCATCCACCTCGACGGATTCAGGACGGTAGCCGTTCTCGATGGCCGCGAGATAGACAAAGGGCTTGAAGGCCGAACCCGGCTGGCGCTTCGCCTTGACGGCGCGGTTGAACTGGCTTTTCTTGTAGGAGCGTCCACCGACCAGCGCCTTCACCGCGCCGTTCGCATCCAGCGTCACGACGGCCCCTTCGCTGACGGCGAGCTTCTTGCCGTTGTCGGCAAGGCGCTTGCGCAGGCTCGCCTCCGCCTTCAGCTGCATCACCGTGTCGAGGGTGGTTTCAATGACGAGGGATTCGCGCGTTTCCTTGGTGTAGAGCGGCAGCTGGTCGATGATCCAGTCCACCGCATATTGCGTGGCCGGCACATAGTCGGCGGGTGTGGTCTTGGTGGAAGAGGCCAGCGCCTCCGTCATGTCCTCGGAACTGATGTAGCCTTCCTGCACCATGTTGCGGAGCACGAGTGTCGCCCGCTCGCGCGCCTCTTCCGGCCGCTTGGCCGGATTGTAGGTGGTGGGCGCCTTGAGAACGCCGGCGAGTGTCGCCGCTTCCATGATCGAAAGTTCTTCCGGCGACTTGCCGTAGAAGGCACGGCTCGCCTTGTCGATGCCATTGGCCCCGCCGCCGAAATAGACGCGGTTCATGTAAAGCTGGAGGATTTCATCCTTGGAGAAATTGCGCTCCAGCCACACCGCCAGCACCGCTTCCTGCAGCTTGCGGGTGAGCGTGCGCTCAGGCGAGAGAAACAGGTTCTTGGCCAATTGCTGGGTCAACGTCGAGCCGCCCTGTGTGCCACGGCCAGCCTTCAGGTTGTTGACGATGGCGCGGCCCAGCCCCCACGGGTCAATGCCGTGGTGGCTGTAGAAGCGCCTGTCTTCGATGGCGATGATGGCATTGGGCACATAGTCGGGCAGGGCCTCGATGTTGACGCTGTCGCCGAAGAAGGTGCCGCGCTGCGCCAGTTCCGTGCCGTCGGCGGCAAGGATCATGATTCCGGGTTCGCGTTCCGGAATCTGGAACACGCCCTGCTGCGCCAGCGTGAACCAGACGAAGGCGAAGGTGGCGGCAGTGGCGATGGCACCCCAGAAACCGAGTGCCAGGCCAAAGCGGAACAGCCAGCCCATCAGGCTGCGGCGGCGCTTCTTCGGTGCGGCCGCAGGCATGCGCCCGCGCTGCCCGGCGAAAAGCTGAGGTTCCTGCCGTCCCCGTTTCTGTGATTTCGCGGCCTTCTTCTTGCGGCCGCCGAACCATCCCATCGTCCACTCCGCCCCCGGTTGTGAAAGGGCACGTTTAAGGCCCGGACCTTGCCGGGCGGTTACCGGGTCTGCAGATGGACGGAAATCATGGGCAAATCATGGCCCGCCGGACGGCAGGCGTCACATCACCGCGCCGATGTACCAGGGCACATATTCGTTCTCGCCATAGCCCAGTTCTTCCGACTTGGTTTTCTGGCCGGACGCCGTCTTCAGCATGAGGTCGAAGATCTGCTGCCCCTTCACCTCCAGCGGCACGCCCTCCGTCGCCATCAGCGCCACGTACT
>ERZ1645187.161-NODE-161-length-63967-cov-37.788146_pt1 | contig 63967 bp, 50 predicted proteins | sample MGYA00575352_ERZ1645187 | MGnify/ENA primary metagenome ERZ1645187 (study PRJEB40837, sample SAMN11349314) | freshwater sediment metagenome | isolation source: river sediment | host: Sediment | place: India: Wazaribad , New Delhi | collected 2017-02-21 ... | reverse complement strand
GCAAGGTCGTCATTCCCTACACGCGCATCGGCGTCATCGGCGGCTTCATGCTCGGCCTCGGCCGCGCGCTCGGCGAAACCATGGCCGTGACTTTCGTCATCGGCAACGCGCACAAGATCACCGGCTCCCTGCTAGCGCCGGGCACGACGATTTCGGCGTCCATCGCCAATGAATTCACCGAAGCCGACGGCGCGCTCTATACCTCCTCGCTCATCGAACTGGGCCTGATCCTGTTTGGCATCACCTTCGTGGTGCTGGCGATCTCGCGCCTGATGCTGATGCGCATCGAACAGAAGAAGGGCTGAGTCATGTCGCTCTACGCCGCCCGGAAACGTCGCAACGCGATCTATATGGGCCTGTCGGCGGGCGCCGCCGCGCTTGGCCTTCTGATGCTGTTCCTCATTCTGTTCGCGTTGGTCTGGAACGGCATGGCCGGCCTCGGCCTCAACGTCTTCACGCAGATGACCTCGCCGCCCGGCGGAACCGGCGGCCTGCTCAACGCCATCTACGGCAGTCTGGTGATGACGACGATCGGCGTCGTCATCGGCACGCCGATCGGCCTTCTCGCCGGCACTTATATGGCGGAATATGGTCGCGGCGCGAAGCTCGTGACAATCGTGCGCTTCATCAACGACATCCTGCTGTCGGCGCCCTCCATCGTCATCGGCCTCTTCGTCTACGAGGTGATGGTGCGCCAGATGGGGCATTTCTCGGCCATTGCCGGCGGCGTCGCGCTCGCCATCATCGTCGTGCCGGTCGTGCTGCGCACGACGGAGGACATGCTGCTGCTCGTGCCCGGCGCGCTGCGCGAGGCCGCCTCGGCGCTCGGTCTGCCGCGCGCGCTCGTGATCCGGCATATCGCCTACAAGGCGGCGCGCGCTGGCCTGCTGACCGGCGTGCTGCTCGCCATCGCCCGCGTGTCGGGCGAAACGGCGCCGTTGCTGTTTACCGCTCTCAACAACCAGTTCTGGTCGACCAATCTCAACGCGCCGATGGCCAATCTTCCGGTCGTCATCTTCCAGTTTGCGCTGAGCCCCTACAAGGACTGGCAACAACTGGCCTGGGCCGGCGCGCTTCTCATCACCCTCGCCGTGCTGACGCTGTCGATCGTCGCGCGCGTCATCGCTTCGCGGAGCAAAAACACATGAGCCTGCAAACGCAATCCACCCTGGCGAACGCCGCCGCTTCGCCGCAGAAGATCACCGTGCGCGACCTGCGCTTCTATTACGGCGACGCGCTGGCATTGAAGAGCGTCAGCCTGCCGCTTTACGCCAACCGCGTCACCGCCTTCATCGGTCCCTCGGGCTGCGGCAAGTCGACTCTTCTGCGCGTTCTGAACCGCATGTACGATCTCTACCCCGGCCAACGCGCCGAGGGCGAAGTCATGCTCGACGGACAGAATATTCTGAAGCCCGGCCTCGATCTCAACCTGCTGCGCGCCCGCGTCGGCATGGTGTTCCAGAAGCCGACGCCGTTTCCGATGACGATCTACGACAACATCGCCTTCGGCCTGCGCCTCTATCACAAGCTGCCGAAAAGCGAGATGGACGGCCGCGTCGAGGCCGCGCTGAAAGGCGCGGCTTTGTGGAACGAGGTAAAGGACAAACTTCACACATCAGGCCTCGGCCTTTCGGGCGGACAGCAGCAGCGTCTGTGCATCGCCCGCACCGTCGCCATCGAGCCGGAAGTGATCTTGTTCGACGAGCCCTGTTCGGCCCTCGATCCGATTTCGACCGCCAAGATCGAAGAACTGATCGACGAGTTGAAGGCGGACTACACCATCGCCATCGTCACGCATAACATGCAGCAGGCGGCGCGCGTCTCGGAATACACCGCCTTCATGTATCTCGGGGAACTGATCGAATTCGGCGACACGTCGAAAATGTTCACGTCGCCCGCCAGCAAGCAGACGCAGGCCTATATCACCGGCCGTTTCGGTTGAGGAGTTTCCAGAAATGTCCGATCACATCGTCAAGGCCTACGACGACGAACTTCAATCGCTCGGCCGCAAGATCGCTGAAATGGGCGGCCTCGCCGAGAAGATGCTTGCCGACGCCGCCGAGGCGCTCGCCAATCTCGACGCCGAGCGCGCGCGCGCCGTGGTGGCGACCGACCCCCGTCTCGACGCATTGCAGCGTTCCGTCGAGGATGCCGCCGTGCTCACCATCGCGCGCCGTCAGCCGATGGCCGTCGATCTGCGTGAGATCATCGCCGCGATCCGCGTCGCCGGCGATCTTGAACGCGTCGGCGATCTCGCCAAGAACATCGCGCGCCGTTCGTTGAAGATCGGCGGCGAGCAGCGTGTGCAGCGCGCCGTCGTCGGCATTCGCGCCATGGCGGAATTCGCCGGGAGCCAGTTGAAAGACGTTCTCGACGCTTACGCCCAACGCGACGTTGAGAGCGCCCGCGCCGTCTGGCGGCGCGATCAGGATCTCGACGCGCTGGAAGATTCCGTGTTCCGCGATCTTCTCACCTTCATGATGGAAGATCCGCGCAACATCACCTTCTGCACGCATCTTCTGTTCTGCTCGAAAAATATCGAACGGATCGGCGATCACGCCACCAATATCGCCGAAACCGTTGTCTTCATCGCCACCGGCGAAGCGATGCCGATGGATCGGCCCAAGCTGGATTGAGCGTCATGTCAGGTTCAAGCGCTCCGCGCATTCTGGTTGTCGAGGACAAGCCGGCCATCGCCGCGCTGCTGACTTACAATCTTGAAGCTGAAGGCTATGTCGTCGCCTGCGCCGAACGCGGCGACGACGCCGAAATATTGTTGGCCGAGAACCCGCCCGATCTCGTGCTGCTCGACTGGATGTTGCCCGGCGTCTCAGGCCTCGAAATCTGCCGGCGGCTGCGCGCCAAACCGGCGATGAAGGACATGCCGATCATCATGCTGACAGCGCGCGGCGAGGAGGCCGAGCGCGTGCGCGGCCTGTCTGTCGGCGCCGACGATTACGTCGTCAAACCCTTCTCCGTTCCGGAACTGATGGCGCGCGTGCGCGCGTTGTTGCGTCGCTCGAAGCCTGAAAAGGTCGCGGCCATTCTGTCGGCCGGCGAACTGGAGCTTGATCGCGACATGCGTCGTGTGCGACGCGGCGGCCGCGACATTCACCTCGGCCCGACCGAATTTCGTTTGCTCGAGTTTCTGATGGAAAAGCCCGGCCGCGTGTTTTCGCGCGCCCATTTGCTCGACCGCGTCTGGGGGCAGGATTCCGAAATCGACGAACGCACCGTCGACGTCCATGTCGGCCGCCTGCGCAAGGCGCTGTCGCGCGCACGGGAGAAAGACCCGATCCGCACCGTGCGCGGCGCCGGCTACGCTTTCGACGAGACCTTCGGAAAATAACCAACGAAAATATGCGGCGTCATTCGTGAATGACGCCGCATAGCGCCACACGTCACACCTGCACGACGCGCAGATTATTCGTCGTGCCGGCTTGCCCGAATGGCACGCCGGCGACGATGACGATGCTGTCGCCGCGTTGCGCGAAGCTCTCCTCGACCGTCGCGGCCACGGCGCGCTCGACCATCTCCTCATAGGAGCCGATGTCCTGCGACAGCACGCTATGCGCGCCCCACAGCAGGCAAAGACGGCGCGAGACGGCCGCATCCGGCGTGACGGCGAGAATGGCGACGGCCGGCCGCTTGCGCGCGATGCGCGAGGCCGTCGTGCCGCTCGACGTGAAGGCGACGATGGCCGGCGCGTGAATGGCGCGCGCCAGATCGGCGGCCGCAGCGGCGACCGCATGCGGCGGCGTTTGCTCTTCGTGGGGCTGCGAAGCGTCGATAAGCGAGCGATACAGCTTGTGTTGCTCGGTCGAGCGGATGATGCGATCCATCATCGCCACCGCCTCGCGCGGATATTGGCCGGCCGCCGATTCCGCCGACAGCATCACGGCGTCCGCGCCATCATAGATCGCTGTCGCAACGTCGGAGGCCTCGGCGCGCGTCGGCGTCGGCGCTGACACCATCGAATCGAGCATCTGCGTCGCCACGATCACCGGCTTCACCGCGAGACGGCAGGCGCGCACGAGTTCCTTCTGACGGCCTGGCACGTCTTCATGTGGAATCTCGACGCCGAGATCGCCGCGCGCCACCATGATGGCGTCGGCGATGCGAATGATGTCCTCGATATGATCGAGCGCCGAAGGCTTCTCGATCTTGGCGACCAGTCCCGCCCGCCCGCCAATCAGGCCTTGCGCTTCGATCACGTCGCTTGGTTTCTGCACGAAGGACAGCGCCACCCAATCGACGCCGAGGCTCAAGCCGAATTCAAGATCGGCGCGATCCTTCGCCGTCAGCGGCGACAGATCGAGCACCGTGCCCGGCAGGTTGACGCCCTTGCGATTGGAAATGACGCCGCCGGTGATCACCTCGGCGTCAATGTGAGCGTCGCTGACGCCGCGCACGCGCACGCGCACGCGCCCGTCATCGATCAGCAGATCGTGGCCGGGCATGACGGCTGCGAAAATCTCGGGATGCGGCAGCGGGATATTCTGCGCGTCGCCTTCCGCACCGTCGCGCACGAAGCGGATGCGATCGCCGGCTTTCGTTTCGATCTTGCCGTCCCTGATCGTCCCGACGCGAATCTTCGGGCCTTGCAAGTCCTGCAGGATGCCGATCGGTCGGCCCATTTCGGCTTCAAGCGCGCGAATGGCCGCATGAACCTTGGCATGATCCTCATGCGAGCCATGGCTGAAATTCAGGCGAAACGTATCGACGCCGGCGAGAAACAGCTCCTTGAGCATCCCGGGCGTGTTGCTTGCCGGACCGACGGTGGCGACGATCTTGGCGCGGCGGTGACGATGCATGAGTCTTCGGCCCCGTGAGGAGCCGCCTTCAGGTGATGAGAATGGCGCGAATGTCGTTGACGTTCGTCAGCGTCGGTCCGGTGCGGACCAGATCGCCAAGTGAATCGAAGAATGTGTAACTATCATGACCGGCGAGAAAAAATCGCGCATCGACCCCTGCCGCTTTCGCGCGCGTCAGCGTATCCGGCGCGACAATGGCGCCGGCCGCGTCGTCCGATCCGTCGATGCCGTCACTGTCGCCCGCAATCGCCCAAATTCCGGGGCGTTCCGCCATGGCGAGCGCGAAGGCGAGCATCAGCTCGGTGTTGCGGCCGCCCTTGCCCGCCGGCCCCGTGCCGATGGAGACGGTCGTTTCGCCGCCCGACAGCAGAACGGCCGGCGCGGCGACGGGATTGGCGTGCTCGCGCACGGCGCGCGCCATGCCGGCCATGACGATGCCGACTTCGCGCGCCTCGCCTTCGAGCGCATCGCCAAGAATGAGCGGATTGAGGCCCTGCGCGCGCGCCGCTTTCGCCGCTGCTTCGAGCGCCATTTGCGGCGCCGCGATCATGCGCAAATCCTCGCGGATCGACCCCGGCTTCGGCGTCTCGCCGCCCTGCGCAAGCACGGCGCGCGCCGCAGGCGGCAGGTCGAGCGCGTAACGCGCGACAATCTCGCGAACCTCGCCGATGGTCGAGGGATCGGCGACCGTCGGGCCGGAGGCGATGGCGGCGGGATCGTCGCCCGGAATGTCGGAGATCATCAGCGTCAGGACGCGCGCGGGCTGCGCCGCCTGCGCCAATCGTCCGCCCTTGATGGCCGAGAGATGTTTGCGCACGGCGTTCATCTCGGTGATCGTCGCGCCGGATGCGAGCAGCGCCTTGTTGACGGCCTGCTTGTCGGCAAGCGTCATGTCGCCGGCCGGAGCGACCATTAAGGCCGAGCCGCCGCCAGAGATCAGCGCAACGACGAGATCGTCAGGCCCTAGCCCGCGCAATGTTTTGAGAATGCGACCCGCCGCCGTCTCGCTCATCGCGTCGGGAACGGGATGCGCCGCCTCGATGATCTCGATGCGGCCGGCCGGAACGGCGTAGCCATAGCGCGTCACGACAACGCCGGAGAGCGCGACGTCCGGCCAGGCCGCGTCGAGCGCCGCCGCCATCGCCGCCGAGGCTTTGCCTGCGCCGACGACAACGCAACACCCCTTCGGCTTTTCCGGCAGATGCGCCGCCAGCACCTTCGTCGGCTGCGCACTGGCGACAGCGGCGTCGAAAATGGCGCGCAACGCAGCGCGGGCTTTGGCGTCGGTCCAGGTCATTGAAGTTCCGCCCCTCGATTGTCATTCCCCCGAGCCGCTCCGCGAGGAGCGCCCAAGCCCGCATCCTGCGCAGCGGCCGGAGGTCGCGCCCTGATCCCTCGCGCTTCGAGACGCGGCCTCCTGCCGCTCCTCAGCGTGAGGGATCGACTGATTGCGACGTCCCGGAGCCATTCGGACAGGCTCCGAGGCCTCATCCTGAGGAGCCGCCGCAAGGCGGCGTCTCGAAGGACGAGGCCGGCCGTTTCACACATTCGATCCTTGAATCGCGCCGATCACGGCTTCCGTCACCTCGCGCGTCGTCGCCTTGCCGCCGACGTCGGGGGTCAGGATACCCTGCGCGCAGACATTTTCCACCGCGCGCATAAGGCGCCCCGCCGCATCGTGTTCGCCGAGATGATCGAGCATCTGCGCGGCGGTCCAGAAGGTCGCGACCGGATTGGCGATGCCCTTGCCGGTGATGTCGAAGGCCGAACCATGGATCGGCTCGAACATCGACGGGAACCGCCGCTCGGGATCGATATTGCCTGTCGGCGCGACGCCGAGGCTGCCCGCGAGCGCGCCGGCAAGATCGGAGAGAATGTCGGCGTGCAGATTGGTTGCGACGATCGTATCGAGGCTTTTCGGATTGAGCGTCATGCGCACGGTCATGGCGTCGACGAGCATCTTGTCCCAGGTCACGTCGGGAAATTCCTTCGCCACTTCGGCGGCGATCTCGTCCCACATCACCATTCCGTGACGCTGCGCGTTCGACTTGGTGACGACGGTGAGCAGCTTGCGCGGCCGCGACTGCGCCAGCTTGAACGCGTAGCGCATGATGCGCGTCACGCCGACGCGGGTGAAGACCGCCACTTCCATGCCGACTTCCTCGGGCAAGCCGCGATGCGCGCGACCGCCGCAGCCGGCGTATTCGCCCTCGGAATTCTCGCGCACGATCACCCAGTCGAGATCGCCGGGGCCGACATTGCGCAACGGCGAGTTGACGCCCGGCAAAATCTTGGTCGGCCGCACGTTGGCGTATTGGTCGAAGCCCTGGCAGATCGGCAGACGCAGGCCCCAGAGCGTGATGTGGTCCGGCACGTCCGGCGCGCCCACGGCGCCGAAATAGATCGCGTCAAAGCTCTTCAGCCGCTGCGGGCCGTCGGCCGGCATCATCTCGCCGTGCTTCTTGTAATAATCCGAGCCCCAATCGAAGGTCGTCACGTCGAAGGCGATATCGCCCTGACGCGTCGCCAACGCCTGCAAGACGTCAACGCCGGCGGAAATCACCTCAGGTCCGATGCCGTCGGCGGGAATGGCGGCGATCTTGTAAGTGCGCATGATCATATCTCCAGAATTCGAATTCAGTGCGGAGCGGAAACGGCGGGCGTCACGGCGTTCTTGCGCGCGACGCGCGCCAGGATGAGCGTGAGGACGGCAGAGAAGACGAGCAGGCCGGCGACGAAATAAAGGCCGCCGACGAAGCTGCCGGTCGTGTCCTTGACCCAGCCGATCACGCTCGGCCCGACGAAGCCGCCGAGATTGCCGATCGAGTTGATCGCAGCGATGCCCGTCGCGGCCGCCGGCCCGGAGAGAAACAGAGTCGGCATCGACCACAGCGGCGGCTTGGCGGCGCTGATGCCGACATTGACCAGCGTCAGAGCCGCGACCACCGCGACGACGCTGCCGGCGACGCCCGCCAGCATCAGCCCCGTGGCCGCGACCACGCAGGCGATGACGACATGCCACGTGCGCTCGTTGCGGCGATCCGAATCCCACGACCACAGATACATGGCGACGACGGCGACCGTCGGCGGAATGGCGTTCAGAAAACCGACCGCCATATTGCTGAGGCCGAAGCCCTTGATGATCTGGGGCGCCCAGATGCCGAGCGTGTAAAGCCCCGCCGACGTGCCGAAATAAACGAGCGCCAGCGCCAGCACGCGAATGTCGGCAAGCCCACGCCAGATCGAATGATGCGCAACCGCGGCCTTCCCGGCCCGTTCGGCTTCCATGGTCGCGACGAGCCATTCGCGCTCGTCGTCCTTGAGCCATTTCGCCTTCTCGGGCTTGTCGGTCATGTAGCCGAGCACGACGAAGCCGAGGATGACGGCCGGAATGGCTTCGAGGATGAACATCCACTGCCAGCCCTTCAAGCCGCCGAACCCGTTGAGTTCCAGCAACGCGCTCGACAAGGGCGATCCAAGCACAACGGAAATCGGCGCCGCCGCCATGAACAGCGACGTCACCGCGGCGCGGCGCTGCGCTGGAAACCAGTAGCTCAGATAGAGAATGATGCCAGGAAAGAAGCCGGCCTCCGCCGCGCCAAGCAGAAAGCGCAGCACATAGAAGCTCGTGTCGTTCCAGACGAAGGCCATGGCCGCCGACACGATGCCCCACGTGACCATGACGCGGGCGATCCACAACCGCGCGCCAACCTTGTCGAGAACGATGTTCGACGGGACTTCGAAAAGAAAATAGCCCCAGAAGAAGATGCCGGCGCCAAAACCGAAAATGCCGGGCTTAAAACCGAGATCCTTGTTCATCGTCAGCGACGCGAACCCGATATTCACGCGGTCGATATAGGCGATGAAGTAGAGCAGCATGATAAACGGCGCGATGCGCCAGGTGATGCGCCGCAACGTGCGGGCTTCGATTTCGCTGGTCATGAATGCCTCCCGGCTGCGCTGTGGGCCGCGCATGCCGGAAGACGTTGAGGCTGGAACAGGCTGGCTTCAATCGCTGCTGGATTATACAAAATTTTGATATAATCTTGGCGCGGGAGAAACGCCATGGAGCTGCACCACCTACGCTGCTTCATCGTCGCGGCGGAAGAATTGCATTTCGGCCGCGCGGCGCAGCGTCTCGACATGCTGCCATCGGCGCTCGGCCGCTATGTCCGTCTGCTCGAAGACGATCTCGGCGTGAAGCTGTTGACGCGCACGACGCGCAACGTGGCGCTGACCCGCGACGGCGAGCGTCTGCTCGACGACGCGCGCGCGCTTCTCGATCAGGCCGATCAGCTTGCCGCCCGCTTCCGCGCGGCGGGCCGCATCGCCTCAGCCCGATTGCGCGTCGGCGCCATCGACAGCGCGGCTGCCGGCCTGCTGCCGTTGCTTCTCCACGATTTTCGCAACGCACATGCCGACGTCGCCGTCGAGATCGTCGAGGACAAGACGGTGCGCCTGCTGCCGCGACTTCTTTCGGGGCGCCTCGACATCGCTTTCGTCCGGCCGCCGACGCATGCCGACAAACGCATCGAGATGCGCCCGCTGTTCAACGAAACGGCGGTCGTCGCGCTCGCCGTCGGTCATCCGCTGGCCCGCCGCAAGCGGCTCACGGTTGCGGACATCACCGCCGAGCCGTTGATTGTGCCGGATAGGCGCCAGCGGCCGCACAGTCATGACCTGACGATCAAGCTCTTCGCGGCAGCAGGCCAGAAACCGCGCATCGCCCAGACAGCCGAAGAGAAGCAGACGATCGTCAATCTCGTCGCCGCGCATATCGGCATCGCCATCGTGCCGCGCTGGACCGCGCGCATGGCGACGCAGGGCGTGCGCTACGTTCCGCTCCTCGTTCCGTCGAATGCGCCCGCTGACAATCTGCCGTTGGCCGCCGCGTGGCTGAAGGCGACGCGCGATCCGGTTCGAGACTCTTTGCTCGACCTGCTCGACACATCCCTGGAACGCTACGCGCGAGAGGCCTGAGCGGAAAAACGAAACGCCGGCGATGCTTGCGCAAGCCGGCGTTCTTTTTGTTCCGAGGGAACGTTCTCAGAGGATGAAGCTGCTCGCGCTCAGCGAGGTCACGCCCGTCAGCGCAATGGCGAAATCCGCGATCCGGTCATTGTTGGTGTTGCCGTAAAGCACGCCGTTCACGAACATCAGCTGCCCCGCGCCGGTGAAGCTCGTCACCAACGTGCCGCTGAAGGCGTCGTTGGCGGCCGTCGCGCGATTGGCGTCGATGCCGGAAAGGTCGATGAGGTCGCCGAGATTGAAATCGGCGATAACGTCGGCCAGCGACAGCGATGCGCTCGTTTCCGCAATGGCGTTGAACGCGAAAATATCATTGCCGCCGCCGCCGGACAGGACGTCGTGGCCAAGGCCGCCGGTGATGACGTTCGTGCCGCCGTCGCCCGTCAGCGTATCCGCATATTTGGAGCCGACGAGATTTTCGATATTGGCGAGCGTGTCGATTCCGGCGCCGCCCGTATTCTGCGCGCTCGCCAGACCGAGATTGACCTGCACCGCAGCGGTCGCGCTGGAATAATTGGCTGTGTCGACATTCGCGCCGCCGTCGAGCAGGTCGGCGCCAAGGCCGCCGACAAGCACGTCATTGCCTGCGCCGCCGAACAGAACATTGTCGCCGGCGTTGCCCGTCAGAGTGTCGTTGTAGATCGACCCGATGAGGTTCTCGATTCCGGCCAGCGTATCGTAGCCGCCGCCGCCCGTGTTTTGCAGCGTGATCAGCGACAGATTGACGGTTACGGCTGCCGTGGCCGTCGAATAATCAGCCGCGTCGGTCCCATCGCCGCCGGTAAGCTTGTCCGAACCGGCGCCGCCGTTGAGAATGTCGTTGCCCGCGCCGCCATTGAGAATGTCGTTGCCCGCGCCGCCGTCAAGCGTATCGTCGCCCGCGCCGCCATTGATCGTGTCATTGCCGGCGTTGCCCGTCAGAACGTTCGCATAGGCGTTGCCGGTGATCGTGTCGGCGCCTGCGCCGCCGGCGGCGTTCTCGATCACGGCGTGATAGGCGATCGAGACGTTGCCGATCAGGCCGCCGATGTTCGAAAAGCTGCCCTCGACAAGGCTGATCGTCTGGTTCATCGAGAAGCCAGACGCATCAAGCGTATCGACGCCATCCGCATCCCAGATGCAGATCACCGGATCGGTGTTCTGGGTGAAATCGTAGACCGCATCGCCGGCGTTGCTGTTGAAGCCATAGACCGTGTCGCCCGTTCGGGTCGTGGTGTTGATCCCGTAGAGCGCCTGCGCCGCGGTGATATCGTAAAGGAGCGGCGTGTCGGCGTAGGACCCGCCGTAATTGGCGCCGGTGTATGTCTCCTCGAAATAGCTCATCAATGAATATTGATTGCTGTCCTGACGAAACTGCGCCGAGTTCCAGTAGGTGATATTGACGCCGGGGCCCGCATTGTAAGGGCCGGGATGCGACAAGCCCATCGCATGGCCAAGCTCATGCATGACGGCGAAGAACGACCAGGAGCCAACCTCGAGACCCGTCGTCGACATGCCGCCGGCAAGATTTAGATAGACGTCGCCGGCGGAATTGCCTGCGCCCCGGCCGTTCGCATCGGCGTAATAGGCGAAGGCGCCGGCGCCGTCCGTGGCGTCGCTGTAGTTCGAGAACAGAATGGTGGCGTTATCGGTATAACCCGTTCCGTCATCCACTTCCTGGAAGGTAATGCCGCTGATCTCCGACCAGCGCGCCAGCGCCGCGCGGCAAGCCTGCTTTTCGGCGTCGGTCAGCTGCGAGAAGGTCGAAATCGTATTGCTGCCGTCCGAGACATAAGTCGGCGCCGTCTCGCGAAAACCGAAAGTGACCGTTGTCGGCGTCGCCGGAGTGGCCGCCCAGGAGGAGCCGCCCGTCATCAGCGTCGCCGACGCGCCCATATCGTCGTTGTAGAGCGGGCGCGTTCCTGTCGTCATCGACAGGATGTAGTTGCCAGCCTCCAGATTGCCGTAGGACGCGGGCTGCAGATAATAGGCTCCGCTCGTCCGACAGGTGAAGGTGAGGGTGGCGAAGGAATAGCCGTAGGTCGCGTCGTCGTTGACCGCCACGACGCCACCTGCGCCATTCAGCAGCGACAGGTAGGTGTCGTTAATGCCGCCGGCGCGAGTCAGATCGCCCGTCAGAGCGAAAGTGTAGGTCTTTCCCGCGACCAGATTGACCTTGATCCAGTCCTTGTCGCCGGTTGTCGCCAGATTTCCGTAAAAGAAGTCGCCCGTCGTCAGCGAATACGGGGTCGCCGACGAACCGGCGGCATCAGAGAGTTCGGTGTAGGTCGGCATGTCAGAAACCCGAATTCGATAGGACGAGACGCAAAAATCGGCGTCAAACTATACGAGGCGCCAAGCGAGAAACAAAGTTAAGAGAAAGTGAACCTGAAAAAATCCAACGCCTCGGCGAACAGTCTATTCACCCGACGCCTAAATTTTTCATAAAATAGACTTTTACACGAAAATCACGCCGGCGTCGCCGAATCGGGCTCAGCCGCATCCAGACATCCCAGTGTCGCGAAAAAGCGTCGAATTTGCGACCGTTTTGGTCGGTTTCCGGCCCGCCTCCAAACGAAGAGCGTTTTCGGACTTGAACAGGCGCATGGTTTCGTCCCTCATGCAGAGAAGAACGGACGCAAACACATGCGTCAGACATGGGGAGGATGATGTCGGACGTTCGCGCCTGGAGCGAGCAATTCGTCGCTACGGTCATCGCGCGCCATCGCGGCCGCGAAGGGTCCCTTTTGCCTATTCTGCACGATCTGCAAGCCTCTTTCGGCCATATCCCCGACGCCGCGATCCCGATCGTGGCCTCCGCGCTCAATCTTTCGCGCGCCGAAGTCCATGGCGTCGTCAGCTTCTATCATGACTTCCGCCACGCCCCCGCCGGACGCCACATCGTGAAAATCTGCCGGGGCGAAGCCTGTCAGAGCATGAACGGGGAGGCGGTGGCCGCGCATCTCCTGCGCCATCTGGGGACCGACTGGGGCCAGACCTCCGCCGACGGCGCCGTGACGGTCGAACCGGTCTATTGTCTCGGCCTCTGCGCCGCGGCCCCTGCGGCCCTGATCGACGGCGCCCCCGCAGCGAAGCTCTCGGCCGAGAGCCTCGCTGCGCGCGTCTCGGAGCTTGCGCAGCCATGACGCGTGTCTTCGTCCCCTGCGATTCCGTCGCCGTCGCGCTCGGCGCCGACAGGATTGCCGCTGAAATCAGCCGCGCGGCGACCGCGCGCGGAATGCAGGTTGAAATTGTCCGCAACGGATCGCGCGGCATGTTCTTCCTCGAACCGCTGATCGAGGTTGAAACCGTGGAGGGCCGCATCGGTTACGGACCGGCCTCGCTTGCCGATCTCGAAAGCCTGTTCGCCGCCGATTTCCTCGCCGGCGGCGCGCATCCCCTGCGCATCGGCCGACCGGAAGAACATCCTTTCCTGAAGGGCCAGACGCGCCTGACATTCGCGCGCAACGGCCTGACCGACCCACTGTCGCTCGCCGATTATGAAAAACACGGCGGCGGACGCGGCCTTGCGCGCGCGCTGGACATCGGCGCGGCGGCGACGCTTGCCGAAGTGACGGCCTCGGGCCTGCGCGGCCGTGGCGGCGCGGGCTTCCCGACCGGCGTCAAATGGAAAACCGTGTCGGAAGCGCCCGCCGACCAACGTTATGTCATCTGCAACGCCGACGAGGGCGACAGCGGCACATTCGCCGACCGCATGGTGCTGGAGGGCGATCCCTTCATGCTCATCGAGGGCATGATCGTCTGCGGCCTCGCCGTCGGCGCGACGAAAGGCTACGTCTATTCTCGCTCTGAATATCCCATCGCCAACCGCATTTTCGCGCAGGCGCTCGACATCGCGCGCGCGGCCGGCTGGTTGGGAACGGACATCAAAGGCTCCAAACTCTCCTTCGACATCGAATTGCGCGTCGGCGCCGGCGCCTATGTTTGCGGAGAAGAGACAGCCTTGCTCGAAAGCATTGAGGGCAAACGCGGTCAGGTGCGCGCCAAGCCGCCGCTGCCCGCGCATCGCGGGCTGTTCGGCAAACCGACCGTCATCAACAACGTGCTGTCGCTCGCCGCGGTTCCGCTCATCCTGGACAAGGGCGGCGAATATTACGCGTCCTTCGGCATGGGCCGTTCGCGCGGCACGATGCCGATCCAGATTGCCGGCAATGTGCGTTATGGCGGCCTCTACGAAACAGCTTTCGGCCTGACGCTCGGCGAAATCGTCGAGGGCGTCGGCGGCGGAACCGCCAGCGGCCGTCCCGTGCGCGCCGTGCAATGCGGCGGGCCGCTCGGCGCCTATTTTCCGCCCGCGTTGTTCGACACGCCCTTCGACTACGAGGCCTTCGCCGCGCGCGACGGGCTCATCGGCCATGGCGGCGTCGTCGTTTTCGACGAGACCGTCGATATGGCGCGGATGGCGCGCTTCGCCATGGAATTCTGTGCTCTCGAAAGCTGCGGCAAATGCACGCCCTGCCGTATCGGCTCGACGCGCGGCGTCGAAACGTTCGACGCCATCATCGCCGGCCGCAATGTCGCCGCCAATGTCGCATTGATTGAAGATCTTTGTCAGACGATGAAATACGGCTCGCTCTGCGCGCTCGGCGGCTTCACGCCCTATCCGGTTCTGAGCGCTCTGCGGCATTTCCCTGAAGATTTCACGCGCCCCTCGCGCGTCGCCGCCGAGTGAGGATGAGCAATATGACTCTCGTCCACGACACGGATTCCGGAACGCCCGCAGCGCGCACGGACAAGATGGTTTCGCTCACCATCGATGGCCGCAAGGCGAGCGTGCCCGAGGGGACGATGGTGATGCGCGCCGCGATGGAGCTGGGGACCAAGATCCCCAGGCTCTGCGCCACGGATATGATCGAGCCCTTCGGCTCCTGCCGTCTTTGCCTCGTCGAGATCGAAGGCCGCGCCGGAACGCCCGCCTCCTGCACGACCCCTGTCGCCGAAGGCATGGTCGTGCGCACGCAGACGCCGCGCCTGCACGCTCTGCGCAAGGGTGTGATGGAGCTTTACATCTCCGATCATCCGCTCGATTGCCTCACCTGCGCCGCCAATGGCGATTGCGAGTTGCAGAACATGGCTGGCGCCGTGGGGCTGCGCGAAGTGCGTTATGAAAACGGCGCCAATCATTTCGAAACGAAAACGGGCGCCAATCCGCTGGCGCTGCCCAAGGATGAATCCAACCCCTATTTCACTTACGACCCGTCGAAATGCATTGTTTGCAGCCGTTGCGTGCGCGCCTGCGAGGAACAGCAGGGAACCTTCGCGCTGACGATCGCCGGGCGCGGCTTTGACAGCCGCGTCTCGCCCGGTCAGATGCAGGATTTCCTCGCCTCGGAATGCGTCTCCTGCGGCGCCTGCGTCGACGCCTGCCCCACCGCGACGCTCATCGAAAAATCGGTGATCGACATCGGTCAACCCGAGCGCGCAGTGGTGACGACATGCGCCTATTGCGGCGTCGGCTGCGCCTTCAAGGCCGAAATGCGCGGCGAGGATGTCGTGCGCATGACGCCATATAAGGATGGCAAGGCCAATCGCGGCCATTCCTGCGTCAAGGGCCGTTTCGCCTGGGGCTACGCCACGCATCGCGAACGCATTCTCAAGCCGATGATCCGCAACAAGATCAGCGATCCGTGGCGCGAGGTGAGCTGGGAGGAAGCCATCGCCCATACGGCGCGAGAGTTCCGGCGCATCCAGAAAACCTATGGACGCCGCGCCATCGGCGGCATCACCTCGTCGCGCTGCACCAATGAGGAAACCTTCCTCGTGCAGAAGTTGATCCGCGCCGGCTTCGGCAACAACAATGTCGACACCTGCGCCCGCGTCTGCCACTCGCCGACCGGCTACGGCCTTGGAACGGCTTTCGGCACATCGGCGGGAACGCAGGATTTCGATTCCGTCGAACACGCCGACGTCGTGATGGTCATCGGCGCCAATCCGACCGACGGCCATCCCGTTTTCGCCTCGCGATTGAAGAAGCGTCTGCGGCAAGGCGCGAAGCTCATCGTCATCGATCCGCGCCGCATCGACCTCGTGCGCTCGCCGCATATCGAGGCGGCGCATCATCTCGCGCTGAAGCCGGGAACGAACGTCGCGGTTCTCGACGCGCTCGCCCATGTCGTCGTGACCGAAAATCTCGTCGATCGCGCGTTCGTCCGCACCCATTGCGACGCAGACGAATTCGACGGCTGGGCGGCGTTCGTCAGCGAGCCGCGCAACAGCCCCGAGGAAGTCGAGAAAATCTCCGGCGTTCCGGCGCGGGCGATCCGCGAGGCCGCGCGCCTCTACGCGACCGGCGGCAATGGCGCGATCTATTACGGCCTTGGCGTCACCGAACACTCTCAGGGCTCGACGACCGTGATGGCCGTCGCCAATCTCGCCATGGCGACGGGCAACCTCGGGCGGCCGGGCGTCGGCGTCAATCCGCTGCGCGGCCAGAACAACGTGCAGGGCTCGTGCGACATGGGGTCCTTCCCGCACGAATTGTCGGGCTACCGCCACATCTCCGACGACGCGACGCGCGCGATGTTCGAAAGCCTGTGGGGCGCGAAACTCGACGACGAGCCGGGCCTGCGCATTCCCAACATGCTCGACGCCGCCGTCGCCGGTCGCTTCAAGGGCATCTACATTCAGGGCGAAGACATCCTGCAATCCGATCCTGACACGCATCATGTCGCAGCCGGCCTCGCGGCGATGGAATGCGTCGTCGTGCAGGATCTCTTCCTCAACGAGACTGCGAATTACGCGCATGTCTTCCTGCCGGGCGCGACCTTCCTCGAAAAGGATGGGACCTTCACCAATGCCGAGCGCCGCATCCAGCGCGTGCGCAAGGTGATGACGCCGAAAAACGGCTACGCCGATTGGGAGGTGACGCAAAAGCTCGCGCTCGCGCTCGGTCTCGACTGGTCCTATGAACATCCCGCGCAGATCATGGACGAGATCGCGCGCCTGACGCCGGGTTTCGCCGGCGTCAGCTACGCCAAGCTCGAAGCGGAGGGCTCGGTGCAATGGCCGTGCAACGCCGCCGCGCCCGACGGCACGCCGATCATGCATGTCGGCGGCTTCGCCCGCGGCAAGGGCAAGTTCATGATCACCGAATATATCGCGACGGACGAGCGCACGGGGCCGCGCTTCCCGCTGTTGCTGACGACCGGACGCATTCTCAGCCAGTATAATGTCGGCGCCCAGACGCGACGCACGGCCAATACCGTCTGGCACCATGAAGACCTGCTGGAGATCAACCCGCACGACGCCGAGCAGCGCGGCTTGCGCGACGGCGACTGGGTGCGCCTGCAAAGCCGCGCCGGCGAAACGTCGTTGCGCGCGACGATCACCGATCGCGTCGCGCCGGGCGTCGTCTACACGACATTCCATCACCCCGGCACGCAGGCGAATGTGGTGACGACGGATTTCTCCGACTGGGCCACCAATTGCCCGGAATACAAGGTCACGGCCGTGCAGGTCGCCGCCTCCAACGGCCCCAGCGAATGGCAGTCGGATTACGACGAACTGAGCGCGCTCAGCCGCCGCATCGCGCCCGCGGACGCCGCCGGATGACGACGCGCGCCTTGCCGGAAGAAACGCCTGTCGCCTTTGTCTTCAACGGCTCGACCCATGCCGTGATGCTGGCGACGCCGGCGGATTTCGAGGATTTCGCCTACGGCTTCGCACTGACCGAAGGCGTCATCGACAAGGCCGACGACATTCGCGAAGTTGAAACGCGCCCGCTTGAGCTTGGCGTCGATCTGCGCATCTGGCTGAGCCATGAGCGGGCCGCAGCCTATAATGCGCGGCGACGCACCATGGCGGGGCCGACCGGATGCGGTCTGTGCGGCGTCGAAAGTCTGCAAGCGGCGATGCGGCCGATCCCGCCGCTGCCGGCCGGACCGGCGGCGATGACGGACATCGCCGAGATCGCGCGCGCTTTCGCCGCGCTCGGGCGGGCGCAACCGCTTTATGGCGAAACGCGCGCCGTGCACGCCGCCGCCTTCTGGAGCTTCGGCCACGGCTTGATCGCCGTGCGCGAGGATGTCGGCCGCCACAACGCTCTCGACAAGCTCGCCGGGGCTCTGGCCCGCTCCGGCCAGCCGGCAAGCGACGGCGCGATTCTGCTGACAAGCCGCGTTTCGGTGGAATTGGTGCAAAAGGCCGCCCGACTCGGCGCGCCGGTGCTTGCCGCGCTGTCGACGCCGACCGCGCTGGCGGCCCGCGCCGCGCAGGATTGCGGCCTGACGCTGATCGGCAATGCGCGCGGCGCGGAATTCCGTATTCTTTCGCACGGGCAACGGATCGCGGATGGGTTGACCGATGGCGCATGACAAGCTGATCACGATGGCGAACCAGATCGCCGGCTTTTTCAAAAGCCAGAAGGGTGACGCCGCCGCCGCCGTGGCCGCCCATATTCAGAAATTCTGGGCCCCGGATATGCGACGCGACATCGCCGAGGCTTTGGCTCAAGGCAAGGCCGGAAATCTCGATCCCCTGGCGCGCGACGCCGTCGCCCGCCTGAAACCGCCGAGAAGCGAAACCGGAGCCTGAGCCCTCTCCTGCGCTTGCGCAATGCGCTTGGACGCCGGCCCGGATATGGTTCATACTGGAACGAAAAGCTGCGGCGACGCGAAGCCGCAGGCTGAGGGCGGAGCGCAACCATGGACTATTTGAGCGGCCTCGACGGCGCCTTTTTAAGTCTTGAAACGCCGGCGACGCCGATGCACGTCGGCTCGCTGCATCTGTTCGAGCCGCCGGCGGGCCCCCGCCGCGATTTTCGCGAGGCGATCAAGAAACTCATCGCTTCGCGCATCCACGACGCCCCGATCTTCCGCCGGCAACTGGCCCAGATGCCGCTGAATTTCGCCAACCCGTTATGGATCGAAGGCGACGTCGATCTCGACTTCCATATCCGCAGCGTGCTTCTGCCCCTGCCCGGCACACAACGCGAATTGCAGGATTGCGTCGGCGATCTGCACGCCCGTCTGCTCGACCGCAGCCGGCCGCTGTGGATGCTCTACGTCATCGACGGTCTCGCCGACGGCCGCATGGCCTATTACATCAAGGTGCATCACGCCCTCCTTGATGGACAGGCCGGGGCCGCGCTCGCCAGCGTGCTGTTCGACCTTTCGCCGAAGCCGGAAAAAACCCGCGTCCGGCCGACGACGAAGTCCGAAGCCAAGCCCGGCGCGCTGTCGCTGGCCGCCGCCGCCTTCCGCCACGACGCCGCGCAATATGTGAAATTGGCGCGCAGCCTGCCCGACGTCGTGCGCACGCTCGCCGGCATGGTGCTCGGCGGCGGCAAGAAAGAACCCGCGCCCAAGACGCCGAAAGGCGATCTCTGGGCCAATGCCTCCTTCGGCCCGCGCACGCCGCTCAATGTCGCCGTCACGCCCGAGCGCAGCTTCGCCGCCGTCTCGCTGCCGCTCGCGGAGGTCAAGGCGGTCGCCAAAGCGCAAGGGGCGACGATCAACGACATCGTGCTGACCCTGTGCAGCGGCGCATTGCGGCGTTATCTGGCGCGCCACGGCGGCGTGCCGAAAAAGGCGCTGATGGCGACCATGCCCATCTCGCTGCGCGATCCGGGCAACCGCGACTTTACGACGCAGGCGACGCTCAGCCTCGTCAATCTCAACACCCAGATCGCCGACCCGCTGAAACGCCTTCAGGCGCTGCGCGCCGCGGCCGGCGCGACGAAATCCGTCGCCAAAAGCGCCAAGTCCATCATTCCAACGGATTTTCCGTCGATTGGCGGCCCGTGGATCATCGGCGCGCTGGCCTCGCTTTACGGCAAATCCCGCGTCGCCAACGTCATGCCGCCGCTGGCCAATGTCGTCATCTCCAACGTGCCCGGCCCGCAGGTTCCGCTCTACGCCGCCGGCGCGCGGATGACGGATTATTGGCCGCTCTCCATTGTGGAGCATGGCGTCGGTCTCAACATAACGCTGATGAGCTACGCAGGAACATTGGGCGTCGGCTTCACCGCGGCGCAATGCGCAGTGCCGGATGCGCAGGAACTGGTCGACGATCTCGTCGCCGCGCATGAGGAGCTGAAACGCGTCGCTCTCGCGGAAGACGCGCCGGCGCCGGCCGCAAAGCGCCGGCCGCAGATCGTTGATCTCGCCGATCCCGCGCCCGTGAAGCGCGCGCGCGCGCCGCGTCCGGCGACGGTCAAGGCCGACACGCCGAAAGCCGTCGCCAGGAAAGCCGTTTCGAAAAAGCCCGCCGCGGCCAAAACGACGACCGCAAAAACCAAAAAGACCAGAAAAGGCGCCGACGCATGAGCGACATCTCAGCCATTTCCCGTCATTCGCACGTCGGGCCGCCGCGTTTGATCGATTCCATCATGGAGCCGCGCGCCTTCTTCGAGATGGCGATGCTGCCCGCCTCCCTGCCGCTGCTGATGGAAGCGCCGCAGGGCGACGGCCATCCCGTCCTGCTGCTGCCGGGCTTTCTCGCCGACGAGACGACGCTGATCGCGCTGAAAATCTTTCTCGCGCGCAAAGGCTACGACGTGCGCACATGGGGGCTTGGCCGCAACGTCGGCTTCCGCAGCAAATATGTGAAGGCGCTGCCGCAGAAGCTGCGCCACCTGCACTACAAGACCGGCCGCAAGGTCAGCCTCGTCGGCTGGAGCCTCGGCGGCGTCTTCTCGATCCTCGGCGCGCATGAGGCGACCGAATGCGTGCGCTCGGTCGTCACGCTCGGCTCGCCCGTCAGCATCGACCGTGAGGGCAGCCAGTCGCCGTCCTTCGTCAAGGCGCTCTATCGGCTGGTGTCGCATCCGCTCGGCTCTGCGGCGCATGTCATGCAGCCGCGCGCCAAGGATGTGCGCGAGCGCAAGCGCCTGCCGGTGCCGACGTCCTGCATCTATTCGCTCGGCGACGGCGTCGTGCCGCCGCAAGAGGCGACGATCGACGGCGACCCGGCGATGCACGAGAACATCCGCGTGCCGGGCAGCCATCTCGGCCTCGGCTTCAACGGGCTCGTTCTGGCCATCGTCGCCGACCGGCTGGCGCAGCCCGAGAGCGATTGGAAACCCTTCAATCCGCAGGGCCTGCTCGGAACGACCTATCGCGCTCTCGTGCGCGAACACCATCGCGACTGAAGGCAAGGAAAGACGCCATGCGCCAGCTCAGCAGTCAGGATGCGGTGTTCTTCTACGCCGACAATCCGCACGCCAACGGCAACGTCACGCTGCTGCACATCTACGATCAATCGACGGCGCCCGGCGGCGTCGTGCGCTTCAAGAGCATTCTCGCGCATATCGAGAGCCGTCTGGAGCAGCTGCCGATCCTGCGTCAGCGCGTCAAGCAGGCGCCGCTCGGCCTCGACCGGCCCTATTGGGTCGAGGACGAGGATTTCAATCTCGAATATCACGTCCGCCATATCGCTTTGCCGAAACCCGGCGATTGGCGGCAATTCTGCATTCAGGCCTCCCGCATTCACGCGCGCCCGCTCGATCTCAATCGCCCGCTCTGGGAAATGTATGTGATCGAGGGCCTCGACAGTTTTCTCGACCTGCCGCGCGGCAGCTTCGCCCTGTTGCTCAAGATCCATCATGCGGCGATCGAGGTCGAACATGGCTGCGAGATCACCGAGCTCCTGCATGACCTCACGCCGGACGCCAAGCCGCCGGGGCCTCTGGAGCCGTGGTTCCCCGAAGCGCCGCCGAACGATCTGGTGTTGCTAGCCCGGGCGGCCGTCAACACGGCGCTGTTTCCCTTCAGCCGATTGTGGCCGATGGCGCGCGCCGTGGCGGGCCTTGCCCCCGCCTTGATCGAGCGCGTCATGGATGGTTTGCGCGCGAACGACCACGCCGTCGTCACACGTTTCAACAGCGTCGTCTCGCCGCATCGCGTCTTCGACACGCGCCGTTTCCCGATGGAGGAATTCGCCGCCGTGCAAAATCTGGCGCGCGGCGCGACCATCGACGATGCGGCCTTCGCCATCTGCGGCGGCGCGCTGCGTCGCTATCTCGACATGCAGGGCGAGTTGCCGGACATCAGCCTCACCGCCTCGATTCCGACGAGCCGGCAAGCCGCCGATCGGGACGGCGCGCATGGTTTTGAATGGATGCGCGCGCGTCTGGGCACAGATATTGAAGACCCGATCGCGCGGCTTGAATCGATCCGCGACCAGATGGCCGCAGCCAAGGCCGACGCCGTCGGCGGCGACTTGACCGAGGTTGCGCGTTACGCGCCGGCGCCGACGATCTCGCTGACGTCGAAAATGCTGGCCTACGCCTCAGCGCAACTCGGCCGCTGGGCGCCCGCCGCCAATTGCGCCATCGCCCACGTGCCCGGCCCCGAGCATCCGCTTTATCTCGTCGGCGCGCGCATGACCTATTATTCGGCAATCCTGCCCATCGCCGACGGCATGGGGCTCGTCTTCGCCCTGACGCGCTACGACGACAAGATCAATCTGTCCTTCACCGGCTGCTACGAGCAAATTCCCGACCCGGAGACATTCGCGCAATGCATGCGCGACAGTTTCCAGGAATATCTGGCCATCGCCCGCGCCCGCGAGGCCGCGCGCAAACCCGCTAAAAAGCCGGCGCGCAAGGCGCCGACGCGACGTAAGAGCATTGGGAAAGTTGCGTGACGACGCTGCGCCGCGACGGGGTGGAGATTTGCTACGAGGTCATGGGCGACGCCGACGCGCCGCCAGTCCTGCTCATCATGGGCCTCGGCATGCAGATGATCGCCTGGCCTGACAGCTTTCTGGAGGGCCTGTTACGGCGCGGCTTTCGCGTCATTCGCCTCGACAATCGCGACGCCGGCCTCTCGACCCATTTCCATGGCGCCCGCACGCCCGGTCTTCTGCAAACCGCTGTTTCGAGCCGCCTCGGCCGGCCGCCGCGCCTGCCCTACACGCTTGAGGACATGGCCGACGACGCCGTCGCCGTGCTCGACGCGCTCGGCCTCGCCAAAGCGCATGTCGTCGGCGTCTCGATGGGCGGCATGATCGCGCAAATCGTCGCGGCGAAACATGCCGACCGCGTCCTCAGCCTGGTCTCGATCATGTCGTCGAGCGGCAATCCGTGGCTCAAGCCGCCGCGCCGCGAAGTGCTGAAACTTCTGCTTTCCCGGCCGCCGGACGGCCGCGATCCCGAAGCCGTGATCGCGCATATGACGCGGTTTTTCCGTGCGATTGGCGGCCCCGTCCACCGCCGCGACGACGCCGATCTGCGCGCGCGCATGACCCGCGCCATCAGCCGCGCCTATGATCCGGCGGGCGTGCGTCGGCAATTGCTGGCGATCATCGCCTCGGGCGATCGTCGTTCGTTGTTGCGACGCATTACGACGCCGTCGCTCGTCATCCATGGCCAGCTTGATCCGCTCGTGCGCCTCGACGCCGGCCGCGACACGGCGCGAAACATACCCGGCGCGCGCCTGCGGATCATCGACGACATGGGCCACGATCTGTCCGAGCCGCTCTGCGATCCGCTGGCGGCGACCATCGCAGATCATTGCCGCGAAAGCTGCGCGCCCCGCCGACCGGCTTAATTGACAGCCTCCGGCGCATCGGCTCATCATTCACGATAAAAGAGAATAGCGCCGAAACGGAGCGACGCGCCGCGAGAGCCCATCGACAAGGGGGCCGCCGCCGCAAGCATTGCTTTAAAAGACGATTTCGGCCCGACGCGTTCGCAAGGGAGGGGCGCGCCATGACGCAGACACCGCATGAGTCGGCGGCCGAGGCCGCGTCGGCTTTAGCCCGCATGTTCCAGATTCGCATTCACGGTCGCGGCGGCCAGGGCGTCGTGACGGCGGCGGAAATGCTGTCCGTCGCCGGCTTTCTCGAAGGCCGCCACGCACAGGCTTTTCCAAGTTTCGGCTCGGAGCGCACGGGCGCGCCGGTCGTTGCCTTCTGCCGCATGGCGACGAAGGAAATCCGGCTGCGCGAGCCTATTCTCGAACCCGATTGCCTCATCGTTCAGGACGCGACCCTGTTCAAGGCTATCGACGTGTTCGCAGGCCTGCGGCCCGACGGCTATCTGCTGGTCAACACCAACAAGACCTTCGAGGAAATCCACATCGAACAGCAAGCGGCGCGTCTGCCCAAGGGCCACGCCGTCATCGTGCCGGCGACGGAGCTGGCGTTGAAACATGTGCGCCGGCCCGTGCCCAACGCCGCGCTGCTCGGCGCCTTCGCCGCGCTGACGGAGATCGTCCATTTCGACAGCGTCAAACGCGCCATCGAAGAGACGTTCCCCGGCAAGGTCGGCGCAGCCAATATCGCCGCCGCCGAGGAAGCTTTCGAAATCGTCATGGCGCAGGAACGCGCCGCCCACGCGGCCTGAGGAGCGCGGCCATGCTGAAACAGATCGAAGGCTCCCGCGCCATGGCCGAGACAATCGCGCTTTGCCGACCGGAAGTCATCTGCGCCTATCCGATCACGCCCCAGACCCATATCGTCGAGGGCCTCGGCGAATTGGTGAAGGACGGCGAACTGACGAACTGCGAGTTCATCAACGTCGAGAGCGAATTCGCCGCCTTGTCGGTCGCCATCGGCGCCTCCGCCGCCGGCGCGCGCGCCTATACGGCGACGGCCTCGCAGGGCCTGCTGTTCATGGCGGAAGCTGTCTACAACGCCTCCGGCCTCGGCCTGCCGATCGTCATGACGCTCGGCAATCGCGCCATCGGCGCGCCTATCAATATCTGGAACGACCATTCCGACGCCATGTCGATGCGCGACGCCGGCTGGATGCAATTGTTCGCCGAGACCAATCAGGAAGCGGCGGACCTGCATATTCAGGCGTTCAAGCTCGCCGAGGAATTGTCGATGCCCGTCATGGTCTGCGTCGACGGCTTCATCCTCACGCATGCGATGGAGCGCGTCGACATCCCCGCGCAGGAGCAGGTCGACGCCTTTCTGCCGCCTTACGATCCCATTCAGGTGCTCGACCCGGCCGAGCCGATTTCCATCGGCGCCATGGTCGGGCCCGAGGCTTTCACCGAGGTGCGCTATCTCGCCCATTACAAACAGACCCAGGCGCTGCGGCTGATCCGCAATTACGCCGACGAGTTCAAGGCCGCCTTCGGGCGCGAGTCGGGCGGGCTGCTGCGCGCCTATCGCGCCGACGACGCCGAAATCCTCGTCGTCGCCATGGGCTCCGTCTGCGGCACGATCAAGGACACGATCGACGAGATGCGTGACGAGGACATCCGCATCGGCCTGATCACGATCGTTTCCTACCGCCCCTTCCCGACCGACGAATTGCGTCGCGCGCTGGCCGGCGCGCAGGACGTGATCGTGGTCGAGAAAAGCATTTCGCCCGGCCTCGGCGGCCCGCTCGCCAACGACGTCGACATGGCCCTGCGCAACATGCCGCGCGCGCCGCATCTGCATTCCGTCATCGCCGGACTTGGCGGTCGCCCGATCACGCGGCCATCGCTTCATCGCGTCTTCCGACAGGCGACAGTGCAGCCCTGGGAAGGCGCGCATTTCCTCGATCTCAACGAATATGTCGTCGGCCGCGAGATTCATCAGACGCGCAAGAAGCGCCGCTCCGGGCCGACAGCCGAAAACATCCTGCGCAGGATGGCCGAAGGCGGCCGTCCCGCCGCCGAATGAGGGCCGCGCCATGACAGATGCACCCGCCACGCTGCCCCCGGAAGAAGCCGCGCAGAAACTGCGCTATTATCAGAAGGGCACCTTCACCGTCGGCAACCGTCATGTCGGCGAGGATGAGCGCTCCGTGCAAGCCTCGCAGGGACGCACGAACGCGCTGACCTGCGGCCACCGCGCCTGTCAGGGCTGCGGCGAGGCGCTTGGCGCGCGCTACGCCATCGATGCGGCCATGCGCGCCACGAACGGCCAGCTCATCGCGGTCAACGCCACCGGCTGTCTCGAAGTCTTCACGACGCCCTATCCCGAAACGTCCTGGCAATTGCCATGGCTGCATTCGCTGTTCGGCAACGCCGCGGCGGTGGCGACGGGCGTCGCGGCCGCCATGCGCGTCAAGAACAGACCCAACATGCGCGTCGTCGCGCAGGGCGGCGACGGCGGCACGACAGACATTGGCTTTCAATGCCTTTCGGGCATGTTCGAGCGAAACGACGACGTGCTCTACATCTGCTACGACAACGAAGGCTATATGAACACGGGCGTGCAGCGCTCCTCCGCGACGCCGCCGACAGCCCGCACCGCGACGACGCCGCCGGTTGGCCCCGAGCCCGGCAATGTCTTCGGCACCGGCAAATCCGTGCCGAAGATCGCGGTGGCCCACAACATTCCCTATGTCGCCACCGCCACCGTCGCCGACCTGCACGATCTCGAACGCAAGGTGACGAAGGCCATGTCGATCCATGGCGCGCGTTACATCCAAATCAACGTGCCCTGCCCGCTCGGCTGGGGCTCGGCCTCCTACGACACGATCAACCTCGCGCGGCTCTCGGTCGAGACCGGTCTCTATCCGATCTTCGAGGCGGAACACGGCAAGGTGACCGCCGTGCGCAAGATCCGCCGCAAGGTTCCGGTGCAGGATTATCTCAAGCGCCAGCGTCGTTTCGCCCATCTCTTCCGCGATGGACAAGAAGACCCGCGCGTCTCGCGGCTGCAGGCCATGTGCGACGCCAACATAGCCGAATACGGCCTTCTCGACGGCGCCGAGGACGCGTGAGCCATGGATCATCCCTTCGCCATCACGCTCGACAGCGGCACGTCGCTCGTCAACCGCACTGGCTCCTGGCGCACGGCGCGGCCGGAATATGTGCACCGCCTGCCGCCCTGCAATCACGCCTGCCCTGCGGGTGAAGACATTCAGGGCTGGCTCGCCCATGCCGAAGGCGGCGATTACGAAGCCGCCTGGCGCAAGCTTGTCGAGAACAATCCGCTGCCGGCCGTCATGGGCCGCGTCTGCTATCATCCTTGCGAAAGCGCCTGCAATCGCGCCGTGGTCGATTCCGCCGTCGGCATCAATTCGGTCGAGCGCTTCCTCGGCGATCTCGCCATCGAGAAAGGCTGGGCCTTCGACAAGCCTGCCGCGTCGTCGGGCAAGAAAGTGCTTGTCGTCGGCGCCGGCCCCTCGGGGCTTTCCGCCGCCTATCATCTGGCGCGTCTCGGCCACAAGGTGACGATCAGGGAGGCGGGTCCGCTGCCGGGCGGCATGATGCGCTTCGGCATTCCGAAATATCGCCTGCCGCGCGACGTGCTCGACGCCGAGGTCAAACGCATCGCCGATCTCGGCGTGACGATCGAATATGACGCGCGGGTCGAGAATATCGAAAAGGCGATGCGCGCCGGTTATTTCGACGCGGCCTTTCTCGCCGTCGGCGCCCATATCGCCAAGCGCGCCTATATCCCCGCCGGCGAGGCTGCAAAAGTGCTCGACGCCGTACAGGTGTTGCGCTCGATGGAGGGTGAAGACAAACCCCTGCTTGGCCGCCGCGTCGTCGTCTACGGCGGTGGCAACACCGCCATTGACGTGGCGCGCACCGCCAAGCGCCTCGGCGCCGAGGAAGCCGTGATCGTCTACCGCCGCACGCGCGACAAGATGCCCGCCCATGACTTCGAGGTCGAAGAGGCGCTTGAGGAAGGCGTCATGATGAAATGGCTCTCGACCATCAAGAATGTCGAGGCCGGCGAAATCCTCGTCGAGAAGATGGCGCTCGACGACAAGGGCTTTCCGCAACCGACCGGCGAATACGAAACGCTGCAAGCTGATTCCGTCGTCCTCGCGCTCGGGCAGGACGTCGATCTGTCATTGCTTGAAGGCGTGCCGGGGCTCGAGGTCAAAGACCGCGTCGTGCAGGTCGGCCCCAATATGATGACCGGCGTTCCCGGCATTTTCGCCGGCGGCGATATGGTGCCCTCAGAGCGCACGGTGACGGTCGCCGTCGGTCACGGCAAGAAGGCCGCGCGCCACATCGACGCCTGGCTGCGCGGCGAGACTTATGCGCCGCCGCCGAAACACGACATCGCCGGTCCGGATAAGCTGAACACGTGGTATTACGGCGATGCGCCCAAGACCATGCGGCCGGTTCTCGAAATCGCGCGCCGCACGTCCACCTTCGAAGAAGTCGTCAAGGGTCTCGACGAGACCAACGCGCTCTACGAGGCGCGGCGCTGTCTCTCCTGCGGCAATTGCTTCGAGTGCGACAATTGTTACGGCGTCTGCCCCGACAACGCCGTCGACAAGCTCGGCCCCGGCAAAGGCTTCCAGTTCAACTACGATTTCTGCAAGGGTTGCGGCGTCTGCGCCGCCGAATGCCCGTGCGGCGCCATCGTCATGACGCCCGAGGCGATCTAAAAGACAAGACGCCCGGCGATGCAACGCCGGGCGTCTTTCTCGGATGCAGGAAACGTCAATAGGCGTTCTTGGTCGTGAACAAAGCCAACGGCGTCATGGCCAGAATGCGCAGATCGAACAAGGCCGACCAGTTCTCGATATAATAGAGATCGTGCGCGACGCGCTGCTCGATCTTTTCGACGACATCGGTTTCTCCGCGCCAGCCATTGACCTGCGCCCAACCGGTGATGCCGGGCTTGACGCGATGACGCGCGAAATACCCGTCGACGACATCATCATAGATACGTCCCTCGGCCTTGGCCTGCATGGCGTGCGGACGCGGGCCGACAAGCGACAGCTCGCCCTTGAGCACATTGATCAGCTGCGGCAATTCGTCGAGCGAAGTGCGGCGCAGAAAGCCGCCGACGCGCGTGACGCGCGGATCGCCCTTGGTGACGAGTTTGCTCGCCGACGCGTCGCATTGATCGACATACATCGAACGGAACTTGTAGACGCCGATCGCCTCGTTATTGAAGCCATAGCGCTGCTGACGGAAAAACACCGGCCCGCGTGAATCGAGCTTCACCGCCAGCGCGATCAGCGCGAGCAACGGCGACAGGACGAGAAGCGCCAGCGCAGCGAGCACACGATCCTCGATCGCCTTCACGGCGACGTTGAGGTCGGACATCGGCTTGTCGAACAGCGGCAGAAACGGCACATCGCCGATATAGGTGTAGGCGCGCGCCCGCAGCTTCAGTTTTGAACCGATGGCGGCGATGCGCACGTCGCACGGCAGCACCCACAACATCTTCAGGATATGCAGGATGCGGTCTTCCGCCGTCGTCGGCAGCGCGATGATCAGCAGATCGACGCGTTCCGTGCGGCAGAAAGCCTCGAGATCCGCAAAGCGGCCAAGTTTACGATATCGACCGACTTGCTCGGGCGAACGATCCTTGTCGCGATCGTCGAACAGGCCGAGAATTTGCAATGCGGACGAGTCCGAACGCTCAAGACGCTCGATCAGCATTTCCGCAGGGCGGCCGCCGCCGACGACGACGGCGCGGCGCGCAAGACGACCCGCGCTCGCCCAGGAATTGAGAATGCGCGCTTGAACAAAGCGGCCGAGAGAGATGACGCTCCACGCGACGACGAACCATAGGAGGGCCCATTCGCGCAGGACTTCGGCGTTTTCGCCAGCGAACACGCGAGCGACCACGAGGGCGCCAATCGCCAGAAGCAAAGCCACGCCGACATGCGCGACTTGCCGCGTCGCGAACATCAGGGCCGAAATCGTATAAGCCCAGCGCGCTTTCATGATGGAAACCATCATCAGAGCTGTGATGAGGGCCATCGCAATCGCGTCCCAGCCGACCCGCTCGTAGATATGTTCGTGGAACAAAAGCCCTACGACAAAGGTCATCAGCAGATCGAGCAACAAGGCGATGACGATCGCAGCTGGCTGCGAGATAACCCGCTCGGGTTTCGCCACCTGCGCCGCGCGCGGACGCAACTTGTAACTCGCGGGATTTCCGACGGTTGGAGCAAGATCGAAAGCGGTGCTCATGGCAATGCGAACTCAAACGACTTTGTATAGCCCGCAGGAATAAGCGAGCGCTCCACCTTCGCGGACGCCAGTAAAGGAGTGTTTACAACCGGAGCGCGATGGCCCGGCCGAACGCGCTTTTTGCTTCAGGCTGAACGGATCGTTAACGCAACGGCCCGCGCTTACCGCTCTTTCATCGCTTCGGATGTGACGCGCGAAATCGGCGACAGCAGGTAATCGATGACACGCCGGGAATCCGTCTTGATCTCGGCGGAAACGGTCATTCCCGGCGACAGCGGAATGACCGCGCCGTCGATCTTCATCGCCTGCGCTTCCAGCGCCAAGGTAATCGGGAAAACGAAATTCTGCATCTGGCCTTGCGGCGCGCCGCTCGCGTTCGGCGCACTCGTGGAAGCAATAGCGTTCGCTTGCTGGCGCTTGGCTTCCTGTTCGTCGATGGCTTCTGTCGCAATGCGCACGACCTTGGCGCGCAGCACGCCGAACCGCGTGAAGGGAAAGGCGTCGACCTTGACTTCGGCGTCTTGCCCGAGCTTCACAAAGCCGATGTCGATATTCGAAACGAACCCGTCGACCTGAAGCGCGCCGGAAGCCGGCGTCACCATCATCAATTGCTGACCGGTCGTCACCACCTGCCCGATGGTCGTCACCGCCACCTGCTGCGCCACGCCGTCGATGGGCGAGGTCAAAACCGTGCGCGCCAGCTTGGCCTGCGCCTTGGCGAGCTGCTGCGCCAGATCCGCCGCCTTGCGGTCGGCGTCGGCCAGCTTCGTCTCGTTGTCGGCGACGAATTGCGACGTGATCTTGACCTTCTGGCTCTGCAATTCATCCAGCGCCGCATCGGTCTCGATCAACTGGCCACGATCGGACGCGAGCTGCGCCTGCGATTTCTGCAAGGACTCCTGCGCGTCGAAGAGATTGATCTTCGTGCCGACGCTGAGCTTGATGGATGCCTCGCGCACGCCGACGCGCTCTTCCAGGGTTTTGATGAGGTCGGTCTGAAAGGCTATGCTCATATTGAGCCGCTGCCGCATGGCGTTCTTCTGCGCCATCTGTTTGTCGATATTGCGCAACGTGTCGCCAAGCTGCGCCAGATCGGCTGAGAGCACGGCGCTCTCCCGCGCGCGCGTCGCAGCCGGCGCATCGACGTCGAACGCGATGGACGCGGCGCCGGGCAAAGCGTCGGCGACTTTCGCGTCCTGCGCGGACAGGTTGCGTTGCACCGCGCGCGCGGCCTCGATGGCGGCGCGGCGACGCGCGATTTCGGCGCGGCTAGCCGCAAGGCTATCGGAAAAAGCCTGCTCGTCAGCCTTCGCCTCCGTCGGATCGAGCGCCACGAGCGTGTCGCCGGCTTTGACATGCGCGCCGTTTTCGACGTGGATTTTGAGAATCTTTCCCGGATCGAACGGCTGAATCACCTTGGAGCGCCCGGCGGCTTCGATCTTGCCCCAGGCCACCGCATGCACGTCGAGCCGCCCGAAGAACGACCAGATCAGCGCCAGCGCGGCGAAGGCGCAGATCGTCAGCATGAAGGCGACGGAGCGCGGCGCGGGCGGCGTTTCCAGAATTTCGAGCGCCGCCGGCAGAAACTCGAGATCGGCCGGCGTCGGCGGTGTGGGCTTGTCGGCCGCTGGCGCCTGCGGTTTGGTCGAAACGGCTGTCTCGCTCATGCTCAGCCCTTCGCCTGTTCGGTTTGCAATGACCACAGCCGCGCGTAAAGCCCGCCCGGCCTGGCCAGCAATTCGGCGTGCGTCCCCTGTTCGACAACGCGGCCTTCCTGCATGCCGATGATGCGCGTGCATGGCCGCACCGCCGCCAGACGATGCGCGATGACGATAACCGTGCGTCCATTGACGATGGCGCGCATGTTCTCCTGAATGATGCGCTCGCTTTCGTAATCGAGCGCCGACGTCGCTTCATCGAGGATGAGAATGCGCGGGTTCATCGCCAGCGCGCGGGCGATGGCGATGCGCTGGCGCTGGCCGCCCGAGAGATTTGCGCCGCGTTCTTCGAGGATCGTGTCGTAGCCCTGCGGCAGCTTGGCAATGAAATCGTCGGCGCCGGCGAGCCGCGCCACATGCACGACGCGGGCCCGCGCCATCGCCGGATCGGCCAGCCCGATATTTTCGTGGATCGAGCGGTTGAACAGGATGTTCTCCTGCAACACGACGCCGATCTGCCGACGCAGCCAGCCGGGATCAAGTTGCGCGATGTCGATGCCGTCGAGCATCACCTGACCCGTTTGCGGCGAATAGAGCCGCTGGATCAGTTTCGTCATCGTCGACTTGCCCGACCCCGAAGCGCCGACGATGCCGATCACCTCACCCGGTTTGATCGACAGCGAGACGTTGCGGATCACGTCCTGCTGATCGGCGCGATAACGGAAGCTCACATCGCAGATTTCGATGGCGCCTTTCGGCGGCGGCAACGACAGGAAGCTCGAAGGCACAGGCTCGGGTGGCGAGTTGAGAATGTCGCCGAGCCGGTCCACCGACACCTGCACCTGCTGGAAATCCTGCCAAAGCTGCGACAGGCGCAGGATCGGCTGCACAACCTGCCCCGAGATCATGTTGAAGGCGATGAGTTCGCCCACCGTCATCTCGCCGGCGATCACCGATTGCGCGCCGATGAACAGGATCAGCGCCGAAGTGGCCTTGCTGACATATTGAATGGAGTTCTGGCCGAGGGAGCCGAGCATCGTCGCGTCAAACGACGTGCGCACATAGGCGGCCAGCCGCTCTTCCCATTGCGCCTGCACCATCGGCTCGACGCCGGACGCCTTCAGCGTCTGCGCGCCGACGATCGACTCCACCAGATATTGCTGCGACCGCGCGCCGCGATCGAATTTCTCGTTGATCTGATCGCGCAACAGCGGCCGGATCAACGTCGCGATGACGATATAAACCGGGATGGAGCCAAGCACGATCAGCGTGAGTTTCGGCGAATAGACGAACAGCACGCCGATGAAGATCAGCGTGAACACCAGATCGAGCAGCGATGTCAGCCCCTGCCCTGTCAGAAAGCTGCGGATCGTCTCCAATTCGCGCACGCGCGCCACGGTCTGTCCGGCGGCCCGCGTTTCGAAATAGGCGAGCGGCAGGCGAAACAGGTGATGGAACAGCCGTCGCCCCAACTCGACGTCGATGCGGTTGGTCGTATGCGTCAGCGTGTAGGTGCGCAGATATTGCAGGATCGTCTCGAACAGTCCCAGCGTGACGAGGCCGATGACCAGAACGATCAGCGTCGACATGCCCTTGTGAATGAGCACCTTGTCGACGACGAGCTGGAAAAAGATCGGCGTCGCCAGCGCGAACAATTGCACGAACAGCGAAGCGACGAGCACCTGGGTGAGCGGCCGGCGATAGCGATAGAGCGACGGCAGGAACCACGAAAAGCCGAAATATTTCGGATCGACCCCGGCGCCGCCGATGCGCCGCGCCACCAGAATCGCCATGCCGTTGGTTTGCGCGAAAATTTCCTCCGCCGTCCCCTCCTGGGCGGCGCGTTTGATCACATCGACAAGCCGCAGACGGCCTTTGCCCGCGCCGGCAGTGACGACGGCGAAGCTGCCGTCGGGCAGTCCAACGATGGCAGGCAACGGCGCCATCGCCAGCCGCGCCGCGCCGATATTGTTCACGATCCGCGCCTTGAGGCCGATGCGCTTGGCCGCCCGCAGCAGATCGTCGGCCTGCGCGTCGCGGCCGACGATCGCCAGCTCATGCTTCATCTGCGCCGGCTCGGCCGCGATGCGGTAATAGCCGGCGATCAGCGCCAGAGCGGAAAGCCCCGTATCGAGCGGAACAGCGGAGGCGTCGACTTGGGCGCCGCTGGCGTCATTCATGGATAGAGCCTTATGCCGGTCCCCGGCGGCAAAACGCGCCTTACGCCCGCGCGCGACTGATTCGCTGAAAGGTAGTCAAAACGCCTGACGACGCCAAGGAAAATCAGGCCTTGCGCTGTGCTCCAGCCCCCTTGCGCCCAACAACCGAAACGCCGTCCGACAACTCGATCGAAAGGCGATCGGCGAGCCGCCGAAAGGTTTCCTTGCGCCCCGACGTACGCCGCCAGACAAGGCCAATGCGACGAAACGGCGTCTGGCCGTCGAGCCGCACAATGGCGAGATCCAGCCCGCGCAGGATGCCCGCGTCGAGCGCGATCTGCGGCAACAGCGTCACGCCAAGCCCGTTGGCCACCATCTGCACCAGCGTTTGCAGGCTCGTGCCCTGAAAGGTCGCGTTGCGGCGCGCCCCTTCTAGCTCGCAAGCGGCCAGCGCATGATCGCGCAGACAATGCCCGTCCTCGAGCAGCAGCAAATCTTCCATCGCGATGTCGCTCGGCTTCACGGCGGTTCTCTCCGCCAACCGGTGATCGCGCGGGCAGACAAGCCAGAAACGGTCCTGCACGATGTCCTGCTCTTCCAGCCCCTCCAGCGGATAGGGCAAGGCGAGAATCGCGGCGTCCAGCTCGCCCGCATGCAGCCGCGCGACAAGCCGCGCCGTCTGCTCCTCGCGCAGATAGAGTTGCAGGGCGGGAAAGGCCGCGCGCAGCACCGGCATGGCGCGCGGCACCAGAAACGGCCCGATGGTGGGAATGACGCCAAGTTGCAGCGGTCCGGTCATCGGATCATGCGCGGCGCGCGCGACATCGACGAGATCCTCCGCCTCTTGCAGCAGCGCCTGCGCGCGCGCGGCGATCTCCTTGCCGAGCGGCGTCGGCACGACCGAGCGCCGACTGCGCTCGAACAGCCGCGCGCCGAGCAAATCCTCAAGCTCCTGAATGCCCGCGCTCAGCGTCGATTGGCTGACGAGACAAATCTCGGCCGCCTGACCGAAATGCCGCCGCTCGGCGACAGCGACGAGATAGCGAAGCTGGCGTAGGGTGGGCAGGGCCTTCATGCATCCCAATTAATCGATTTTTCCGATTATAACAATCGAAATTTTATGTTTTGATCGATCACGATTATCACCTATGGTCCGCTCGTCGCTGAGATGAGCGCGGCGGCGCCGAAATGGCGGCCGAGCTTGCCAGCGCAAGGAATGCATGGGGGAAGCCCCGGCGTGGAATCGAGCGGAGAACGCAATGTCCCTGATCAACACCGAAATTAAGCCGTTCAAGGCGACCGCCTTCAAGAACGGCAAGTTCATCGACGTCACCGAAGCTTCGCTCAAGGGCAAATGGTCGGTGGTCTTCTTCTACCCGGCCGATTTCACCTTCGTCTGCCCGACCGAACTCGAGGACCTCGCCGACAGCTACGCCGAATTCCAGAAGCTCGGCGTCGAGATTTACGCCGTGTCGACCGATACGCATTTCAGCCACAAGGCGTGGCACGACACCTCGCCGGCGATCAAGAAGATCCAGTACACGATGGTCGGCGACCCGACGGGCGCGATCACCCGCAATTTCGACGTGATGATCGAAGAGGCCGGCCTTGCCGACCGCGGCACCTTCGTCGTCGATCCGGCCGGCAAGATCCAGATCGTCGAAGTCACCGCCGGCGGCATCGGCCGCGACGCCAAGGAACTGCTGCGCAAGGTCAAGGCCGCGCAATATGTCGCCTCGCATCCGGGCGAGGTCTGCCCGGCCAAGTGGCAGGAAGGCGCCAAGACGCTGGCTCCCTCGCTGGACCTCGTCGGCAAGATCTGAGGCTGACGCCGGATCGCACAAACATATCGGTCCCGGCGCGCGCCGGGACCGGTCAGACGGCCGCCATCGTGCGGCCGTTTTGCTGAAATGACGGAATTTGCGGAGCGGAAAGATGTTGGACGAAGGCCTGAAGGCGCAACTCAAAACTTACATGGAGCGCATCACGCTCCCGATCGAACTCGTCGCCTCGCTCGACGACAGCGAAACCTCGCGCGAGATGCAGGCCCTGCTCGAAGACATCGCCGCGCAATCCGACAAGGCGAGCTATGTCCGCCGCGACGACGACGCGCGCAAACCCTCTTTCGCCATCCGCCGCGTCGGCTCGGATATTCATGTGCGCTTCGCTGGCATCCCCGGCGGCCACGAATTCACCTCGCTTGTTCTGGCGCTACTCCAGGTCGGCGGCGTGACGCCGAAGGAGAGCGAGGAGACGCTCGACGCCGTGAAGGCGTTGCAGGGTCCGCTGAAGTTCGAAACCTATTTCTCGGTCACCTGCCAGTCATGCCCCGACGTGGTGCAGGCGCTCAACGCCATGGCCGCGCTCAACCCGAACATCGAACACGTCGCCATCGACGGCGCGACGTTCCAGAACGAAGTCGAGACGCGCAAGATCATGGCCGTGCCGACCGTCTTCCTCAATGGCGAGCCCTTCGATCAGGGCCGCATGACGCTGGAGCAGATTCTGGCGAAGATCGACACCGGCGCCGCCGCGCGCGCCGCCGAGCAGATCAAGGGCAAGGCGCCCTTCGAAGTGCTGGTCGTCGGCGGCGGCCCGGCCGGCGCCGCGGCGGCGATCTATGCGGCGCGCAAGGGCATCAGCACCGGCGTCGCGGCCGAGCGCTTCGGCGGTCAGGTGCTCGACACGCTCGCCATCGAGAATTTCATTTCGGTGCAACACACCGAAGGCCCAAAGCTTGGCGCGGCGCTTGAAGCCCACGTCCGGCAATACGGCGTCGACGTGATGAATCTGCAAAAGGCCGTGGATATTATTCCCGCAGCGCAACCCGGCGGCCTGATCGAGGTGAAGCTCGAAAACGGCGCCAGCCTCAAGGCTCGCTCCGTCGTGCTGTCGACCGGCGCGCGCTGGCGCAACATGAACGTGCCGGGCGAACAGGACTATCGCAACAAAGGCGTCGCCTATTGCCCGCATTGCGATGGCCCCCTGTTCAAGGGCAAGCGCGTGGCGGTGATCGGCGGCGGCAATTCCGGCGTCGAGGCGGCGATCGACCTCGCCGGAATCGTCGCTCATGTCACCTTGCTTGAGTTCGATCCCGCTTTGCGCGCCGACGCCGTGCTGCAGAACAAACTGCGTTCGCTGCCGAACGTGAACATCATCACATCCGCGCAGACGACGCAGGTGCGCGGCGACGGCGCCAAGGTGATCGGCCTGACCTACAAGGACCGGACGACCGACGCAATCCACGACGTCGATCTTGAGGGAATCTTCGTGCAGATCGGCCTCGCGCCCAACACCGAATGGCTGAAGGGCAAGCTGGCGCTGAGCCCGCGCGGCGAAATCGAGATCGATGCGCGCGGCGCGACCTCAATGCCGGGCGTCTTCGCCGCCGGCGACGCGACGACCGTGCCTTACAAGCAGATCGTCATCGCCATGGGCGCCGGCGCGACGGCCGCCCTGTCGGCCTTCGATCATCTCATCCGCAACGCGCCGGCCGAGACCGCCAACGCGGCCTGAGAACACAGCTTCCGCAACGCAAGATGGCGACGGTCATGCGACCGTCGCCATGATCATTGAATACGAAATCGTTCAGCGCGAAGCGTAGCGCGACAGATTGCTCATCGTGTCGACGACGACCAGTTGCGTCACCCGCCCGGACAGGAAGGCGTTGAGGAAGGCGTTGTAGTCGCGGAACGAAACGCAACCGTTCGAATCGCCGTTCGGCCCGAGCATGTAAGTGTGCGCCAGCAAGCCGGCCCGACCGAAGATCGCGCCGCTGCCGCCGACCGGCAACAGCCGGATCGCCCGCACGCCATGGAACGGCGCTTCGCGCATACGCAGATTATAGACATGCGGCGGCGTCGCCCCGCGCATCCGTTCACGCACGAAGCGCGGATCGTCGCGCCGGCTGCCGAGCCCCGAATGCGCTTCGAGTTTCGTGCCGTCCGGCATGTAAACGACCTGCGCCGAAATATCGTAGATGGCGCGGCCGCCGCCGGCGCCGAAACGCGGCGCGGGGGTCGCGCGCGGGGCGATGCTGGCCGCATCATTGGGCACAAGCCCCGGATTGGCGTAGGCGAGAGCCTCCGGCCCTTCCGGCTGCGCGCCGCCGAAGAGGCGCTGGAAGAAGGACGGCTCCTGCGGCGTCACGCGCGCCGCGATGCTGCGCCGTCCGCGTGCGGCCATGCGCTGACGCGGCGTTTCAGGCGCCGGCGCGAGTCGATCGACCAGCGGCGTCGCGCGCACGGGCGTCAGATCGAGCGGCCGTTTCGGCGGCTCGGGAAATATGTCGGCGGGCGCCTCGGCGACTTGCGCGTGGGCCGGCGGCTCGGGCGCGGCTGGCGCCTCGGCGACAGGCGTCGGCTTATTCGCGGGTTCGGCGACGGGCCCTGGCACGTATTCGACCTTGGCCGCCGCCTCGAAAGCCGGTCCGCGCGGCGCCGCCGCCTCAAAAGAACGTTGAGCGAAACCCAGGGTGTAATTGGGATCGAACAGCCCGGAATAACGCGTTTCGACGCGCGGAGCGGGCGCAGCGGACGGCGCCTCGGCCTTCTTCACGACTTGCGCGCCAACATGATCCGCCTGCATGACAAAATGCGCGCCGGCAAGCCCGGAGCCGGTGACGACAGCGCCGAGAGCGAAGACTTTCAAGATGCGACGGGAGGCTTTTCGGGAGCGAACGCGATGCCGAAAGGTCATAAAGTTACGCTTTCATACAATGCGCATGCCGCGCGTACTCAACTCCAATGATTAAAGCGCATTGAGGTTAAGCGTCGCTTAAAACAGCGGATTTAGCCGAAATGGCGGCTTTTCGCGGCCGATCGCCGTCGTCGTTGGTCGATATCAGACTCGCAAACAGGCCCGCAAACGCGACGCCATGCCTAAAGGTTTGATTTTGAAAAGAATGGTCGGAGTGAGAGGATTCGAACCTCCGACCCCCTCGTCCCGAACGAGGTGCGCTACCAGGCTGCGCTACACTCCGATCCGACGCCCGCACGCAGCGAGCGGCTGTCTGGTGGGCGTTCTATAACGGCGCCCGGCGCGTGGGGCAAGCGCGAATTGAAACAGGAAAACCAACTTTTCAACACTTCACCCAAATCCCGCGCACCACCGAGCAACACGCCGTAAAAGCGGAGAAGAATCGTTGCAGCCCCGCAAACCGCGCATTATGGTCCGCCGCGCGTCGGGCCATCGGCTCGCCGCCAGTTGGGGCGTCGCCAAGCGGTAAGGCAGCGGATTTTGATTCCGCCATACGGAGGTTCGAATCCTCCCGCCCCAGCCACGCATTTTCCAGATTCACAGACGGCGCGACTTTCCCCGCTGAGCCGCGCGTTCCGTGGGGCTTTGCGAACGCGGAGACGGTAGACCGACCTGAATCTTCGACGCGAGAGGCGTTTGGCGGCCCGGTCTGCAATGGAGGCTTTGGCGTCTCCGGAATGACGGCTGGCGCGGTCGGGATTGGCGGGCGTCACGCCGAGGCGTCTACAGCGGCGATCCGGTGAGGCGGCCATGGAGATTTGGCATGCACGCTTCAGCAGTCGAAGCGTCTCTCCTGCTCCGCCCAAGCCAATGGCAGGCGACGGGCGAGCCGCCGGACAGCCATGCCGGCCGGAGCGCGGCCTGCAGCGATGGCTTCGATAATGCGGGGAGAGAGAAACGCAAGCGGCGCAAGAAAGCGCACATGGCGATCAGCGAGATTTTCGCGAGCGGCGATGGCGGCGAAGTCGATTGACGGATCTCTCAGCATCGCATCGATCCAGCCCCGCGATCTCGCGATGGACATCAACAGGGATCTGCCCATCGCTTCGTTCATAGGCGTGCTGCGCTTCTGCGGGGCGTAGGCGACGCCTTTCAAGGGTCTTGAAGACGACTTGAATGGAATGCTGAACTTGGAAATGAGCGACGCCTCGACCGCATCCTTCGCATGAATCGACACTATCATCTCTATGCGATCGCCATGGATCGTTGCGGATTGAAGAACGCGCTCAAGCCGCAACCTGCCGTTTCCGACGTCGAAGGCCTCCCCCGGCCCTTCAACTTGCCCGGCGACCCGATCCAGATTCGCCCGCAGCGCCTCGACGATCAGCGCCTCGACCTCCGGCGCCGCAACGCGCGCGATAGTCCCCGCCTCTGTCTTGCGTCCCTGCAGCAACGCCTGCGACGTGTAATAGCGATAGCGCACGCCCTTCTTGTTGGCATGCGTCGGCGACATCACATTGCCGCGGTCGTCGTAAAGCCTGCCGGTCAGAAGATGCGCAGAGCGACCCCGCGATTGTCTGCGCTCGACCGCCTGCTCGCGGAGTTTGGCCTGCGCCGCCTCGAACAGTTCCCTGTCCAGGATCGCCTCGTGTTGGCCTACATGGACCTCGCCGCGATAGACGATCTCACCGATGTAGAACCGGTTCTTGAGCAGATGGGCGAGCGGGCCCACGCGGTAGAATTCCGCCTGAACGGTTTTCCCGCTGGCGAGCCGCCGTGGCTTTGGCCTCTGGCCTGCCTCGTTCAGCTTCGCCGCCAGCGCGGCGATCGACCCAAGCCTGAGATAGTCGGCAAATATCAGCCGCACCAGCGCGGCCTCCTCGGGAACAATTTCCAACTTCTTGTCGACGCTGCGATAGCCAAGCGGCACGGGGCCGCCAACCCAAAGCCCCTTGCGCTTCGAGGCCGCGATCTTGTCCCGCACGCGTTCGCCGATCACCTCGCGTTCGAATTGCGCAAACGACAACAGCACATTCAACGTCAACCGCCCCATGCTCGACGTCGTGTTGAAGCTCTGGGTGACCGAGACGAACGAGACGTCATATTCATCGAACAACTCGACCAGCTTGGCGAAATCGGCCAACGACCGGGTCAGCCGGTCGACCTTGTAGACGACGATAATGTCGACCTGCCGCGCCCGCACGCGATTGAGCAAATCCTGCAACGCTGTCCTATCCAGCGAGGCCCCCGACAGACCGCCATCATCGAAGCGGTCGCGGATCAGCGTCCAGCCTTCATGCGCCTGGCTCTTGATATAAGCCTCGCAGGCCTCGCGCTGGGCGTCGAGCGAGTTGAAGGCGAGATCAAGATTATGCTCGGTCGACTTGCGCGTGTAGACAGCGCAGCGCTGGCGGCTGGGAGGCGCATGCCTCATGGACGCTCTCCCGACGCATGGACGGGCGGGCGCAGGCTGGAGCGGCGGCCGGGGCGACGGCCGGGGCGACGGCCGGAACGGATGCGATCAGCAGATGCGGCCGACGCTCCTTGTGCGCCTGTCGCCGAGTTGCGATCCCAGGTCGGACCAGCGCCCTCCCCTTCGATCTGCTTCCGCGATCGCAGGCCGAAGAATCGCGGGCCGTTCCAGCTCACGCCCGTGATCTTGCGGGCGATGGTCGAGAGGCTGGCGTAGGTCTCGCCCCGCCAGCAGAACCCGCCCGGCGTGACCATGACTTCATGCAACACGCCCTTGTGCTCGCGCACGATGACGGAGCCCGCCTTCACCTGCCGCGGCGGCTCGGCGGCCGGCTTTGAGAGCGCACGCAGCATGCGGGCGACCGCCGGCTTCAATCTGCCAAGCGCCCGTTCCTGCAATTGATGACAAAGGGCGCGCGCCAGCAGATCTTTTGAAAAGGCGGGCGGCGGATCGGATCCGAAAACCCGCCGCCATTCCGATCGCAGCGCCTCGACGGTCATCCCGTCGATGCGTGCGATGACATTTTCTATATCGCGCGCCGACTCGGCGGTTTCAGCCGCTGGCAGCGCGGGCTCGTTGCGATTGGCTCGGGGCGACATGATCAAGCCGCCGTCGTCGCGCCGGAGATACGATAGACCGACGCTTCGCCATTCGCCCTCGACCGTTCGATCATGAACCCGCGCTTGCGCAGTCCGGTCAGGGCGGCGCGGGTCGTGTGCGGAAGCCAGCCGGTGGCGTTGACGAGCGCATCGATTGTCGTTCCCGTCTTCGCTGCGAGCATGCTGATCACCAGCGCCTGCTTCGAGCCTTCGCGAGGCGCAGACGTCGCAGACGTGATCATCTCCAGTTGCGCGGCCGCAGTCTCACTCTCACCACCGCCGCGCTTCTGCATCTTCGGCGCGGCGTCACTTTCCTTGCTCGCCTTGACGTCGTCTTCGACGCCAAGCGCCTTCCGTCCGGCCCGCGTGATCATCAGGCTGACGCCGCGACCGTCCTCATCTTCGCGCCAGACCGGCATGCCGGACTTCGCCCGCATCTCGCGCATCAGCTTACGCGCCACAAGGCTCGTTCCGACCTTCGCAAGGGCCGCCTTGCTCAACTTCGCAGGCGCAACCGCCAGCCTGTCCTCACGCGCCGCCGCTTTCGACAACACCATCAACTGCGTATCGCTGAGTTTCGTCATGACTTGATCTCCGTGCTGCGACAGCTCCCGCTGTCACCGGCACGGCCCCGCAATGGCCGCAGGCCGGCAGGGTTCAATGCGCCTCATGACCGGCGCGCAGACACTACCGCTCCGTTCAACGAAGAAGTCCAGTCGGAAGGTCAGCTTAAAGCCGGGTTTGGGCGGATTGCGCCGATATCTCTAGCCATGAATTGCAAGAAAGAGACACGATGGAATCGCTGCGGGTAAACGCCCCCGCTGAACATCACTCCGACTGCCCGATCTTAACGACTTCAAGCTCCGCATCAAAAATCAAGACGCGGGGGTTGTTGCGGTCGTAGCCGTTCGGAACATACGCGAACTCCAGATCACGATTCATGCTGACGACCGCGGCGGCAATGCCGGTGATCTTATTCCCGCCTGTCGCATCGAGACTTATCTGAGAGCGTTTGACCCGTCCGGGCCCGTGGGTCAGAGACTCGATCAGATCAGCCATAACGCGCTCAACCGCTCTGTAATCATCGAAATCGACAGGACAGCCAGGCGCGCACTGCACATCAAGGACCGCGCCCTCCCTGGCGGCGCATGCGTTCGCAAGTTGCCGGAACTGTTCGAAGTGCCGGTGCGATCCGTTGTCTTGCGGCGATGTGATCACAAATACGCGCGTGGTCTTCCCGCGCTGGATATGACGCCGCAGCGTACGGAACGGCTGTTGCCAATTGAATCTGCTCGAAGACATATCTGCGTCAAAACAGATGTCATCGATCGACATATCCTTGCAGCGTTCCATGCGCGCGACCTCTTCCGCATTGCGCATATTTGGCGCCGATAAGGTCAGCACGACCACGTCGCGCGGCTTGCTTTGATCGTCTTTCTTGGCGGAGATGATCGGCCGCAACAGACGTGCGCTCTGCCGGTAAACGATGTAGGACGCGACAACGACGCCTACGAGGCAGGCGATGATGATTCCGAAGTTGCTCAACACACCCGACCAAGCATTGACGTCTCCGGCATAGAGCCCACGAAGAGCCTGGAATGCGTCCTTCGAAGCCGTTTTGCCGGCATCAGCGCATGACCAGACAACCATCGCCATCGCGCCGGCAAGCGTCCAATTCCAGACGCGCCGCCCCCATCGCAAGGCATGTGCGACGGTTTCATGTTCCGTTGGAACATTCTCGTGTAGATCGGGACGGCGCGCCGCAATGCCCGAGGATCCATTGGCGATGGCCGCCACCATGAAGCGCTGCACGCGCGCGCCGAAACGCTCCATGTCATCCGCAGACAATTCCTTGCCTCGCTCTGCGGCCGGAACGTCCATGATCAGGTGATGGTAGGCGCCGCCACGGTCGATGACATCGGCGGCAAGCTGCGGCGGCAGCGCGCCGATGACGACATCGCCGGAATGGATTTTTTGCGGCTCAAGATGAGCCAACGTCTCAACGTTGTCATATCCATTCCGTCGCGCCCATTCCTGCGCGCCAGCGTGACGGGTTACGAAATAGACAGTCATTGGCGATCCCGTTTTTCGTTAGCGATGGAGCGCGACGAGGGGCCGAACAGATCCTCGGCGATTTCACGCAAGGTCTCGTTCATGGCATGTCTGGAGCGCATGGCGTTTCGGGCGCTCACGCTCTTTGTCGCGCCGACATGGGCAAGCACGTTGCGCATGTCCTTGAGCGTGAGAAAAGCCTTGGCGCGCCGAACCGCGGCCGATTGGCGCGCACGCGGCGCGCGCTGCTGCTGCGACCATTCCGGAATGGAAAAGCGCTGATTTTCAAGACTGAGCTTCGCCGCTTCGCGTCTGTTGCGCTGATTGACCGAGCCGTTCCGCGCGGCTTCCGCATCGCGTTCGATCTCGCGCGAGATTGCGGCCTCGAACAGCAGCAGCACGGCCTGCGTTCCGGCGCCATGTCGCAAGTGGCGCATCGCCAGCATGTGCTGGCGTCGCCACAGCAGCGATTGCCGCGTCCAGGCGAAACGATCCGCGATTTCCTTGCGAAACAACGAGCCGACGCCGCTTGCGTTCTCCAAGGCGGAACGCATGCGCTCGACGGGCTCGCGGGCCGCGTCGATATTCAGGATACGTTCCTGAAACCCGGCCTCGGCGAGCGGTTCGCTCAAGCCGGCGTCGCATTCCTCATCAATGAGCACGCCAAGCGGCGCGGGGTCGCCCGAGGCGTCATAAGCGGCCAACGCCTTCACCCAGTCGAGCAGCCGCAAATAGCCATCGAGCCGCAGGACGGGCGTGGCGCGCTGGCCGCGCCCCATCTCGAGCGCGCCGTAATAGACGCCTTCGACGACGATGGGCGCCGAAGCCTGCGCCGTCGCAAGCGCGGTGAGCGCGATCAGCGGCAGATGCCGATAGCCATGCGTGACGTCGAAATTGACCTGATCGCCCGGCGCGATGCGCTCGGAAACAAGGCGCACAACGTCGAGCGCTTCCTCCTCCTTGACGCAGGAGGAAATCAGGACCGGTTCGACGCACGGCCCATCCGCTTTTTCGAGACGCGCGGCGAGATCGGCGAGATGGGCCGGCGTAGCGCAACCGCCGCGCGAGGCGGCGCGCAACTCATCGAGCCAGGCGCAGGATTGTTCCGCGAGGCCGAAAGCGTCGGCGAGCGCATCCCACATGCTGCCGTCGGTGCCAAGCACGACGAGCCGGTCCACGGGGCGTTTGCGCGTCGCGAAATCATGCAGCAAAGCCAGCGCGAAATAAGGCGTCGGCGGCGGCTGCGACGGCAGATCGTAGCGCGCCTGAACATAGGCGCCGGCGGCGTCGAGACGGCCGCGCCCAAGGAAGGTGAAGAGAATGCGAGCCATGGATTTCAGGAGAGCGGGAGAGGAGAAGTCTGCTTGGCGATAGGCGCCGGAGCAACCAAAAAGGCCTGCGGCGTTTTGTTGTCAGACGACGACGGGATGGGCGTTGTCGGCCTTGTCGACCACGGCCTTGAGCGAGGCGAGTTCGACTTCCGCCCGCTCGATCTCGTCGATGAGGGCGAGCTTCTCGCGATGATCGAGGCGTCCGTCGGCGAGGCTGTCGCGCAACATGCGCAGCACGTCGACGATGCGAAACAGCGAGCGGTGCGTATGGGCCAGCGCGTCCTGCGCGTCGGCGTCGGGGGGCGCGCGCTCGGCCGGCACGAAACAGGTGTTTTCGAGGAAATACAAAGCGAGGCGGGCGTCGGGCGCGGCGCCGAGAAGGGCGCGGATTTCGGCCGGGCGAAAATGCACGCGGCGATTGAGGCGCGCGTGGAGCGTGGCGTATTTGAGCCCCATGTCGCGCGCCACTTCGTCGAGATCGCGCACTTTCTCGACCACGAGCAATTGATAGACAAGCTGCGCGAAATCGAATTCGCCGTCCATGGAAGCCCCCGCCCTGTCGCGCCAATCTGCGCACAAGGCCGGGCCGCGTCAACGGCGCGGCGGCGCGACGAAAGCGCCCGCCCCGCATGCGCAAATTCGAGCGCCGGCGCGCGTTTCAGCGGCACAACGGCTGCAACATGTGGCCTTCGACGTCCATGTGGCGCATCCGTCCTAATCCGCGTTCCAGCGGAACAACGGCTGAAACGCGGACGGCACGCTCGCGTCGTGCCTGAACCCGAGCGTCCTAATCCGCGTTCCAGCGGAACAACGGCTGAAACACGCCGAAATCAACCGCCTCTGGCGGCTGAAGTCCTAATCCGCGTTCCAGCGGAACAACGGCTGAACCCCCACAGGGAGGCCCCGTGGTATGATGGGGGAGTCCTAATCCGCGTTCCAGCGGAACAACGGCTGAAACGGTTATCGGAGGCGTTATTGGTGGCGTTCTGTCCTAATCCGCGTTCCAGCGGAACAACGGCTGAAACGCATGATGCAGAAATCGAAAGATTGACTCGTGTCCTAATCCGCGTTCCAGCGGAACAACGGCTGAAACGTGTTCTCCAAGGACGCCCATGGGCGCATTTGTCCTAATCCGCGTTCCAGCGGAACAACGGCTGAAACCGCAACATGCGGGAGAGTAATATGGTCCTTGTGGCGTCCTAATCCGCGTTCCAGCGGAACAACGACTGAAACCAGCGCCGCAGATGGATCCTGAGGCGGTCAAGATGGGTCCTAATCCGCGTTCCAGCGGAACAACGGCTGAAACGCCAAGGCCATCATCGCCGCCGCCGTCGAGAAAGTCCTAATCCGCGTTCCAGCGGAACAACGGCTGAAACCAACGATGGCCGCTCCAACAAGGCCGGTATCAGTCCTAATCCGCGTTCCAGCGGAACAACGGCTGAAACCCAACAAAGCCCGCCTGCTACCACTGAAGATGTCCTAATCCGCGTTCCAGCGGAACAACGGCTGAAACTGTGCGCGATTGCTTTGACGCTGGCGGCGAGTCCTAATCCGCGTTCCAGCGGAACAACGGCTGAAACTCGTCGCGGCGGGCGCCGGATTCGGCCGCGGGTCCTAATCCGCGTTCCAGCGGAACAACGGCTGAAACAATCAGAAGGTCTGCGGGACTTGTTCCCGCGTCCTAATCCGCGTTCCAGCGGAACAACGGCTGAAACAAAAGACTCAAAAGGCCCAGCAGCAGCCAAGTCCTAATCCGCGTTCCAGCGGAACAACGGCTGAAACCGCCGCCGTCGAGGACGGCTCGTTCGAGAAGTCCTAATCCGCGTTCCAGCGGAACAACGGCTGAAACGTGGAGAAGAACATGAAGACTATTTCGCTCGTCCTAATCCGCGTTCCAGCGGAACAACGGCTGAAACGCATCGGCGGAGGGTGGCAGTTTGGTCGCCAGGTCCTAATCCGCGTTCCAGCGGAACAACGGCTGAAACTCTTTGGAGGTCGCCATTAAGGCGGCCGAGTCCTAATCCGCGTTCCAGCGGAACAACGGCTGAAACTTCGGGGAACTAAATTTCACCTTTCCCCCGTAAGTCCTAATCCGCGTTCCAGCGGAACAACGGCTGAAACGGGACGGGTGGAAAGCCGCCCTGGCGGGGCGTGTCCTAATCCGCGTTCCAGCGGAACAACGGCTGAAACCATTCGGCCTGCCTCACCGGCGACCTTTTTTCATGTCCTAATCCGCGTTCCAGCGGAACAACGGCTGAAACGCCGCAGGCGATGAAGCTGGCGAAAAGAAAGTCCTAATCCGCGTTCCAGCGGAACAACGGCTGAAACGAAACTACGCTGTGGGAAGCTGCAATGTGGGACGATGTCCTAATCCGCGTTCCAGCGGAACAACGGCTGAAACTTACACCCCCGGAATGATATGTCAAGCGGCCCGTCTTCGGCGCATTTTCCACTCTCAACGAAGAGAAATTCATTTTTCGTCGATTATTTCCATGGTTCGTGGAAATCAGATAAAATAACCCATAAGTCATGGCCTTAAGCAAAAACGCGCCGACCCAGCGGGCTCGGCGCGCAAAAAGCTCTGATAAAAGACGGCAGGGACGCGTCAACGGCTCAACTTGCCGGGATGGACAGATTGGGGGCCGTCGGGGCCGCCAATCACGCTCACCCGCGCATTCGGATCGTCCAGCATCCGCCGGGTGACCTCGCCCAAGGTGGTCACTTGAACGCGTGCGCCGCCCTCATCAAGGAAGACGCGCTCGGTGCGGCGAAAGACGACAGAGGCAGGATTGTCCGGCAGCGGCTGCGCCGCCGCCCGGCCGGCGGTCCCCTGCCCCGCCGGCGCGCGCGGCGCGGCGGCCGGAGCCGGAGCCGCAACCATCAGCCAGGCCGGCGCGACGGACGGCGGCGCCAAGGCGCCGGAATGCGCCTTGGCGGAAGCGCCGAACGGCTGCGGCAATGCCAGATAGCTCTCTTTTATGTCTTTGAAATGATTTTCCGTCATCGTCAGCCGCACATAGGCGTCGCGCCCCGCCGGCCCGACGAGCTTCTTCGTCGTCGCATGGTCCGGATCGCCGAGCGTCAGCAGCGCCTTCACGGTCGGATTGGCCAGATAGGTCTGCGCCTTGCCGCCGCCGTCGCCGAGAAAGCGCGCCATCTCGCTCATGAACGCTCCGACATGCGCGTCGATCAGCTTTCGGGCTTCTTCGCCCGCGATCGTCTGCGGCGCGCCTGCCTCGATCCGGTTCGGCGTCAGCCCGGCGGCCTCAATCTCGATCTTCACCGCGCCGAAGCCATAGGGCTTGCCAAGGCCAAGACCATGCAGACGGCCGTTTTGCGCCACATCGCCATATTGCAGGGCGAAAACCAGCGCGCCGATTTCTTCAGGCACGAGATTGTGCAGGTTGATGCGCGCCCGAAATTCGACGCCCGCCTTGAGCGGATGCAGCTTCACCGCAACCTTGTTCTGATCGGCGCCGGCCTGCGGGTTCGGATTGACCGTCCTGCGCGGCAGATAGCGCTTCCAGCCGCGCAATTGCGGCGCCGGGTCGCCGGCATGCATGTAGGTGGCGTAGGCGTGCGCCACCTTGTCGCCCGCCTCGGCGTTGGGCGCCTGGATTTTCTGGGCCACATAGAACGGGTAAAAGCTCGGCTTCGGCCCATTGAGCACGAGCGGCCGCTGCACATTGTCGTCCGCCTGTCGCGGATCGCCCTGAAAGACGCCGCGGCCGAACGAGACACGGCCCTTGAGACTCAGCGCGCCGTCCTTGCGCACGGTTCCGAACATCGCCTCGGCGAGATCCAGCGGCGGCTCGCCCTCCGGCGCGTGAGCGGCGCTCGTGTGGCGCGCCATGTCATGCGTGGAAAAATCGTAGGCGAGCTTGAACATCTGCGCGAGGCCGAGCTTCGTCACGTCGGAGCCGTCGGCCTTGGTGCTGAGATAGAACACCGGAATGCCCGGCAGGCTGTAGGCGCCCTGCGCCTGCGGGCCGATCTCGCCCTTCAGCAGGCGATTGCGCCACCAGACCCAGGGCTTTTCGCCCTCATCGGCGCGCCCGTCGCTATGGACGCCCACGAAATCAGCAAAGACGCGCGGATCAAGCGCGACATCGCGCGCCGCCGGCGTATGGAAGACGAATTCCATATGCTTGCGGCCCGCTTTCCCCAGCTTGCCGACCTGTCCGGTGAACACGAGATGGCCCTGTTTGACATCCTTGCGCCCCTGCGCTTCGTGCGGCGTCATCAGGCGGGAAATTTTGGCGTAACGCAGCAAGAGATCGCCATTGTCGCGCGGGTGAATCTGAACCTGCGGCAGAGTGGCGCTGTCGAAATGGCAGACGAGCCCCTTTCCGCCCGCCACAGCGCATTTATGCTTTTCCTGCGGCGTGACGTTGTAGGGCTTGCCGTGGATTGTCGCGCCCTCGATCGTAATCGAATGTTTGGCCCCGCCAATTTCGATCGCGACCGATTTGACAAAGCCGGCGCGGATGATTTCGCTCTGCTCGACGCGGGCGTATCGGCACGGCCTGATCTTCCAGCGCTTGTCCTCGCCATCGAAGACCAGCCAGCCAGCATTCACCAGAGGCGTGAACGCCTGTTGGCTGCCCTGCCCTAGATTCTTTGTGATCTTTCCGGTGTAAAATTTGCCGCCCTTGGTGAGATCGCGCACCCCGAGCCGGCGGTCGTCGACGAACTGGCCGAAGCGCGCGAACGAGGCGATTTCGACCACGTTGCGGATCAGTCCCTTCAGGCTCGACCCCGGAAGAAACGGCCTTCCTTCAGGATCGCGAACGGCGCGAATGACGGGCGGAGACGCGCTGCTGCGCGCTTCATCGCCGCCGCCGACAAGCAGCGGCGTGACGGCCGTCACGCGGATGTCCAGATAGCCGCAATAGCCGTCTGCGAATGGTCGATCATGCGTGACCGCCCCGCCCCATCCGGGACTGTAAACGCCGCCGTGCAACGGCGCGAAATTGAACGGCGCCCATGCCCGCGCCTGGGTCTGATGCGCAGGATTGGGAGCTCCGCGATAATTCATGCCCGCCCCCCATCCGCAAAGCCGTCAAAGACCGAAAAGGCCGGCCGCAAACCGAACTCCGCATAGCGTCGCCAGAAGACGCGATAGCGCAAGACGCCGCCGCGAATGTTCAAACGCTCGACGCGCTCGACGAGATAATCGCCTCCGACGCTTTCAACCATGTCAGGAAGCGCCTGCTTCAGCGCTTGTCCCGCAGTCGCGCCAAAAGCGACAAGATCGAGCCCCTTGGCTCCGCGCGCCAATCGATAAGACGCGCCCGTGTCGCCGATGAACTCCGCTTCGGCGGCGATTCTGTCGTCCAGCCGATTATTTTGCGCCGGCAGGTCGATGATTTCGGAGCCCTGGGGCGACAGCAGCATCAGCCAGCCGTCGCGCGGTTTCAACGTGTCAATGACGGCGCGCGCCAACTGCGGCTGCAAACCGCGTGCTGCGGCGACAACAAAGCCCCGCTCCGCCGTCATCTTTTGCGCGCCTTCGCCGCACACCTGATTGGCGCGCTCGAGCAGATCGGCGCAATCGCCCGCAGTCGTCATGCCTGTTTCCTCTGCTTCAAGCGACCGTGGCCGCGACCGCCAGCCGCGCCGATGGGCAGCCGGCCGGCGCACAAATCCTCCAGCGCCATTTCGAGCGCTCGCTCCGCCACAGCCGCAACGGGAGTGACGCTGCTTTCGATATGGATTGTGAGATCAATGTCGCCGCGGAAAATCATGCGTTCCGAAAACAGAACCTTATCGCGGACCCCGCCCGTAAAACGATCCACCGAATTGTGAGCGAGCGTCTGGACGCCGTCCACGTGCCCTTTCTTCAACGGAATGAGAATATCATCGATGATGACGCGGCCGCGCTTCGACTTCGAAATATCTTCCTCGTGGATTTCGCCGAAGAGATCCACAAGCGCTTCACCCGATTTGCTCGCGCTTTTGTCCAGTTGCCTGCGCTCGACCAACGCGCCGCTCAGACGATCATAGTGAAACGCTGTCCGATGCCGCAGCGCGCCCTTGATCGACGACGCTGGAATGATGAGGAAGGCGGGATCAACCGCACCTTGACCTCCGTCCCAGATGATGGCGCTTTCAACATAAGGCGCCATGTCAGCCTTCGCGCCGGTCGCGTGGTTGACGTCAGACACGTCGCCGGGAACCGAAAGCGGACGTGAATCCTGACCGATGCGCCAGAAATCCTCAGCTTGGACCGAATACCGTTTCGTCGCGACTTCCTTCGCCTCGAAATGGTTTTCAATGGAAGGGTCCAATACGGCGGAAAATCTTTTCAGCTCATCGGCGACGTCCGCATAATTCTTCACGCCTTCCGCAGTCGAAAGGTCGAAGTCCCATTGGGACAATGCATGGATACGCAACGCGCCTAAGCCAGCGCGCGTCTGTCCGCCAAGCCGGAACAAGGGGTGACGGAGGCATTCCAACAATTGGCGCCAAGTCGCCTTATCCTTATCGCCGCCTTCATTCAGAAACCGAAGTTCGAATGTGAAGCGTGCCCCGCGCGGGACGATGTCGCGGTCAAATTTCCCGCGTTTCTCGGCGTCGGCGGCTCCACGCTCGTTGATCCTCACACGATGACGCATCGGCGCTTCTGAGGCATATGTCGTCAGATACCATCTCGCCAACGCATCCCCATTTTTTTCGGCGATCAAAGGAGAGGTCAGCGGCTTGTCGTTCGAGCCATGCGCAATGGCGAAAGAAACATCAAGTTTCGAACGACTGCCGCCACCGTCGTTTTTAGCACTGCCAAACAATTCAGCTTCAGCCAGCGCCATAGAGGACGCAGAATCCCGATACAGGTCGCGCAAGACGCCGGCAATCGACGAGCCGGGAATGGTCGGAAGTCCATAAGCGTCCTTCACAACTGACGTATCGCGAACGCCTTCGCGCGAACCAGAAGCAATGGACAATGGCGTCGTGGTCTCAAGCGCAATATGCGCAATCGTCAATCGTGTCATGGCCGCCCCCTGGCGCCGCGCCCGCCGCCTACAAGAACCTCTTTGGCGACATTCATCCCTTCCCGCGCGAGCAATCGAAAGGCGTCGAGATCAATATTCGAAGAGCCAGCAGCAGCCTCGAGCCAAGCGCAAAACGAGATAAACGCGCCTTCATCATTGACTGATAGAATGCCCCACTGCTCGTCGATTTGAATTTCGTTCCGCTTGTTTTTCTTCTTACACAACCCATTGTCGCCGAACAGGCTGGCGCGGAGAGCTTGTGAATCCTTCGCCTCGCTGGCGACTTGCAGCACACCGCCCCACTGCGACGCCGACGGACCGGCTGCAGTTTCGTTTTCCCCCGCAAGCGCCGCGGCGCTCACATAAAGTCCCCGTAGTTCGTCCGCCTTTTCCTGCGCCCATTGCGTACGAAGTCCTTGGCCGCCGGCGCCAGACCTCAATTGTAATAAGCCCACCGCATTGGCTACGCGTTTTTCGACATTTTCCGGCAGGTTCCGCTTGCTCATATGCGGAAGATTCCCTCCGGCGAAGCTCAACGACTTGAACGCCGTCGGCTTGTCTCTCGACAACCACGCCGGCGCAATCCAGACCCGGCCATAGCCCGCTTCACGCGCGCGCCCCACGTCGTGCAACGCCGCGCCATCGTGGGCCGCGTTCTCGAACAAAAGCACACTGCCTTTTTCAATGATCGCACGCTCGGGTTCATAAGCCCGCAGCGCTGCGTTGTAATGCGACAACGTCCGCTGACGCACAAAGGAGCGAGACCAGCAGAGATCTCCATGTTGCAGACCAAAAAACGCCGCCGACAAAGCGCGCGCATCTCCTACGGAATCTTCAGGCAATGCGATATCCGACAGGCAGAACACGGCAAGTTCGCCCTTGAGGCTCATCCGCTTGCGCAGCTCCGCATAAGGATCGGCGTCGACTACACGAACCTCAACGCGCCCGTACTCCGCATTTTTCGAACGGCCGATATGAATGCGACCGGACAACGCCTCAACAATCTCCGCCACGTCGCGCTCGGCGACATCATCGTCAAACTCCAGCGTCGCGACGAAGCTCTGTCCGCCCGCCAACGCCTCGTAGGTGAAAAGCTGCCCTTCTGCGGCTGAACCGACGCCTGGTGTGATCGCCGTTCGCGTGATGGCGTTGCGCTTTGGCCTCAACCACGCGCCGTCGCCATACAGCCAAGTTTCGCGCAATTGTTCGAGCTGGCCTTCGACGTCTCCGGGATGGAGGCGATTGAAAAGACCGGAGAAGCTTTGCTTCTCCGCGTCAGCGCGCCCGACTTTCTTGAGAAAGTGCAGCGACAGTGGCGCAGGAACGCCAATCTCAACCCCGTCCTTCGTTTCGCGCGCCGGCACGGCCGGTCCGAAGCGAACAGCGCCGGAATGAAAAAGCTTCCACGCCTGCGTGGCGTCGAGGGTGCGATATAAAGCCCCGGCCGCCGCGCCTAAAAGCGCGGATCCCGGAATATGATCCAACGTCTCGCGCGCGCCGATCGTATGCGAAACGCGAGCGACAAGAACATCGTCGAGCAGGCGCAACAGCAGCGTCTTGACCCTCATTGAGACGCCTCCCCGTCATATGCGGCCACGCTGAAAATCGCGCGCCCATACCCCCGTGCGCGATGCGCGCCGACGCCTTCGATCAATGGCAGCGCGCGCTGCACAATGTCGAACCAGTCTTCACAAGGCTTCTGCGGAGCGCCGCGCTCATCAAAAGCGGCGCCGTCGCCGCTGATCTCCGCTTCAAGCAACGTCGGCGCGACAACCTCGTAAGTCCGCAAGCTCGTCTCGAGCGCAGCGCCTGTCGCGTCGTTGATGGCGGTGGACTGGATCGTCGCAAACAGCGCTCTCTCCCGTTCTTCCCGGCTCATTTTTTCCAGCAATGCGCGGACGGGCGCGACGAGGCTGGCGCTGCCGATGCGGATCTGACTCCCGAAAGCTATTCCATCCGTATCGCGCGGCCCGAAAAGGAGCGAAACGACATCGGCGTCGACATCCGGCAACTGCCGAACGGCCTCCCGCAGCAAGCCGCGCAAATGTCGACCCGGCATGTACGGAAGTCCCTCGCGATCGCGGACGCAAACGGAATCATACAGGCGACCGCGGGTCGCGCCGGTCGCGCAGGTCCAATAGCTGAGGGTCTCGACGAAAAGGCGAGCGCGGACGATCATTCGGGGCTCCGTCCGATTTGCGCCAGCGTAAGCGCGTCGAATAACGGATTCGGCGCGCCGAACGGCTTCTCGAAAGGCGCTTCCTTCGGTGCGACGGCGGCGTAGGCCTCGCGCAATTTGTCTCGCAGATTCGGCTCCATGACCGAAAGGAGACGCGACCAGCGCCTTTGCGCGGTCGCGGCGGTTTCGTAAGCCAGCGTGGCGATTTCGCGCACGCCGCCTTTCGCCATCGCCTTGTCCAGAAAAACGCCGGTCAACGTCTTCAAAGCCGCGAGTTGCGGCAGGCCGGCGCGGGCTTCGCCGGCCGCCTGATAGGGTTGCATGGTCAGGACGCGACCGCCGGCCGTCAGCTCGTCGCGCAAAACATCCGACCAGCCGCCGAATTGCGAGCCGGTGACGCGATGAAAGGCGAGGCACGAAGGCACAGTGTCGCTGTCGCGCAAGCCTGACTTGGCTCTGGTTTTCGCGGCTTTGCACAAGCTCTCGGCGAGTTCGAGCGCCTGACCGAAGGGCTGGCTGTCGCCGATATAGACCAGTCCGGCGCAAGCGGTGAGGTCGGGAACGGCAAGCCCCTGCGTGAACGTCGCAAGATGCTCCTTGCAGGCCGTCTCGAACGCCGCAAGAAAGGCCTTCGAGAAGGACAGAGCGATATCGCCACGCAGGATCATGGTCAGATCGTCGCCGCCGAGGATGATCGGCCGGGCCGGATAGCGTTCGCCATCCCGCCGGGTCAGCTCAGTCCGCGCGGCTTGCGCCGCATCCGTCATGGCGGCCCGGATCGCCTCGGAAAACCTCAGCATCTCCGCGCCATATTGCGCGGCGGGCAAGCTCGCGAATTTCTTGCCGACAGCCTTGACGATCTCGCCCATGCGATTGCCGTCGGCGTGCAGCACGGCGATGGTGCGGTCCTCGCCGCGGAAGGGAAATTGAGTTTCGAGGTCGAGCGGCCAGTCCCCCCAGCCGCTATGCGGATCGAAGACGCGCGCCAACCGCATGTTGTCGACAAAGGCCTCTTTGCGCAGCAGGCCGGCGTCGAGGTCATCCTTGGCGTTGGCCGAGACGGCCGGCTCGCCGGTGCGCGGCGCGCGCAGCATCAACGGCGTGGCGAGCGGCAGGCGATGATGGGGGAAGGAGCGGCGCCCTTCCATGCCGCCACGGGCGTCGGCGACGGCTGCGGCGGGCGTTGCGCCGGCGCCGGCGGAATCGACGAAGGCGAGGCCGGGCGCGGCGCGCTGGACGGCGAGCGTCCACAAATCCTGAAAGCGCGTCAGCGCGGCGGCGGCGCCGGGTTTGTCCGGCGTGAAAAAGGCGAAGGCGCCGCCGGCGCAACGGGTGAAGACCGGCGGCTCGGGAAAACCGGCGCTGGCGAGCGCCCGTTTGAGCCAACCGGCGCCGGCTCTGGCTTCGTCCCGACTTGGGGCGTCGAGGGTCGTCAGCAGATCGACGAGGGCCGAGGCGCCGGCCATATGCCGCAGCCGTCCGCCGGCGACGATATAGGCCTGAATGCCCTTGGCTTCAAAAATATAAGAGATAAAAGCCAAGTTCCATTCCACTTCCAGGCTCAGGTCTAAGCAAGTCTCGAATTCATCACAGCGCAATGCAAGTGTTTATGGCGGCGCCAATGCAATTATCCACACGGGCCGGCGCCTTTTTGATTTGAATCAAGCTTAGTCTGACGCCGCGCCCTGCGCCATCAAGTCGACGGGCGTCGTTTTGAAGAAGTCCGCAGAAAAAACCATTGCCGAAAGTGGTTGCAGGCGGCGCCGGCGCAACCATCGGGCGCATGCGAGTCAGCCGCGCGTTTCGGCGGAGACCGCTCCGACACGAAACAGCCGCTGCGCAGGGCGCGCGGGCCGTCCGCGTTCCAGCGGAACAAGGGCTGAAACGCGACGTGGGACGCGACGTGGGCCGCGACGGGTCCTAATCCGCGTTCCAGCGGAACAAGGGCTGAAACAGGTTAAGAATCCGCCCCAGCCGCTGCCGTTCGTCCTAATCCGCGTTCCAGCGGAACAAGGGCTGAAACTCCTGCGCGGCACGGCTCAGTTCGGGTCGAACGTCCTAATCCGCGTTCCAGCGGAACAAGGGCTGAAACCCGAAGAAGAACAACGGCGAAGGCTATGTCGGGTCCTAATCCGCGTTCCAGCGGAACAAGGGCTGAAACTTTTGTGTCGTTCCCCCGCGGAACGCAGTTGCGTCCTAATCCGCGTTCCAGCGGAACAAGGGCTGAAACTCCGGGGAAACTTGGTTGTGGCGGGCTACCGCCTCAACCGGTCCTAATCCGCGTTCCAGCGGAACAAGGGCTGAAACCGTCTTCGGGCTTTCTTCCGCCGGTGACGGGTCCTAATCCGCGTTCCAGCGGAACAAGGGCTGAAACTTTACAGGAGAACATCATGACATTCCCGCTGGTCCTAATCCGCGTTCCAGCGGAACAAGGGCTGAAACGTGTCACGGTCACGCTGGCCCTCGTGGTCGGGTCCTAATCCGCGTTCCAGCGGAACAAGGGCTGAAACTTTAGGCTTCCAGAGGGCATGGTGAGCCTGCGTCCTAATCCGCGTTCCAGCGGAACAAGGGCTGAAACAGGCGCTGATGACCGACGGCGAGTTGGTCTGTCCTAATCCGCGTTCCAGCGGAACAAGGGCTGAAACTCCCGCTCTGGCATACCGATCTCACCTGCGGGTTTATGTCCTAATCCGCGTTCCAGCGGAACAAGGGCTGAAACCTACACCCTTACAGATTCTTGTCAAGCGCCGCCGCTTGAGCGCGTTTTCCACTCTCATTTGCCAAAACGATCATTTTCAGCCTATTTTTTCATAGATCGTGGAATTTAACATGAAAACAGCAAATATCAAAGGCGCAGCGGCTGACCTCCCGGATGAGGACGACGACCTCGCCTCCTTTCCGCTGTTTCGCGCCGCCACGCATTACGAAACCCTCGCCGCCGCCTGGCGCAAGGTGGAGGCCAACAACGGCGCCTGCGGCGGCGACGGAATCAGCGTCGCCCGCTTCGCGGCTTTCGCCGAGCGCCGCCTGTCGCGGCTGGCGCATGAATTGCGCGAGGGGCTGTATCGCCCCGGCCCGTCGCGCCGCGTCTATGCGCCGAAAAAATCCGGCGGATTGCGGCCGCTCGACATTCCCTGCGTCATCGACCGCGTGGCGCAGGCCGCCGCCGCCCTGACCCTGATGCCGCTGATCGAGAAGGAGCTGGAGGATTCGACCTTCGCCTACCGCCCCGGCCGCTCCGTCGCGCAAGCCGTGGCGCGCGTCGGCGCCTTGCGGCGGCAAGGCTACAGCCACGTCGTCGATGGCGACATCGTGCGCTTCTTCGAACGCATCGATCACGCCCGGCTGATAAGCCAGTTGGAAACATTGACGCGCGACGCGCGGCTGGTCGATCTCATCGCGCTTTGGCTCGAATGGCACGCCCCGGACGGCAAGGGCGTGCCGCAGGGCTCGCCCCTCTCCCCGCTGCTCGCCAATCTCTATCTCGACGCGGTGGACGAGGCGATCCAGACGCGCGGTGTGCGCCTCGTGCGCTATGCCGACGATTTCGTATTGATGTGCAAGGGCGAGGCCGCCGCCGCCGGCGCGCTGACGCGCATGCGGGATTTGCTCGGCGAGCATGGGCTCGAACTGCACGCCGAAAAAACCCGCATCGTCGATTTCGACAGCGGCTTGCGCTTTCTCGGCCATGTCTTCGTGCGCTCGATGATCTGGCGCGAGGTCGAAACCGACGAAGACGACGATGTCGTCGCCGCCGCCGAGCGCATGCTGGCGCTCGGCCGCGACGCGGCCGAGGCCGATCCGCAGGACGCCGAGGCGGACAAGGCGCCGCGCGGCCGCTGGGCCGCGGGCCAGCGCGTGCTCTACATGATCGAGCCCGGCCGCACGCTGGCCTGCGAGGGCGAGACTTTCGCCGTGCGCGACGGCGAAGCGGTCGTGTTGCGCCTGCCGCAGACCGCGGTCGACCGCATCGAGATCGGGCCCGGCGCCCGCGTCGAGACGGAAGCGCTCGATCTTGCCGCGGCGAGCGACACCCGCATCGTGCGCGTCAACGGCTATGGCGAAACGCTCGGCGTCTGGACGCCGCCTTTCGATTCCGGCCGCGCGCAGCGTCATCTCGCCCAGGCGGCCGTCGCCCTCAACGCGCAGGCCCGCCATGCGCTGGCGCGCGCCATCGTCGGCGGGCGCATTCGCAACCAGCAAATCCTGCTCAAGCGGCTCAACCGGACCCGCAAGGACCCCGCCCTCGCGGCGGCGGCCGTGAAAATCGCGCGGATGGAGCGCCAGTTGCTCAACCCCCGGCTCGATATCGCCGGCTTGATGGGACATGAAGGACAAGCGGCCGCCCTCTATTGGCCCGCACTCGGCGGCGCGCTCGACGCCTCATGGGGCTTTTCGGGGCGTCGTCTGCGGCGCATGCGCGCCGATCCGTTCAACATCGTGCTCGACGTTCTTGCCAATATGCTGGAGCGCGATATTTCCGTGGCGGTCGACCGGCAAAATCTGCATGCCGGAATCGGCGTTCTGCATGCGCCGCAGACCGGCGCAGAACCGTTGGTCTACGATTTGATGGAGGAGTTTCGCGCCCCTGTTATCGAGGCCTGCGCCATGGCCTTGTTCGGGCGGCGGGCGTTGCGAGCCGATATGTTCTCGCGCGAGAAAGACGGCAGTTGCCTCATGTCGCGCGATGGCTGGCGCGCCGTCATTCGCGGCTATGAGGCCTGGCTTGCGCGCGACATCACGCATTCCGCCGACGGCGTTTCCATGTTGTGGCGGCGGCTTTTCGAGCGGCAGGCGGCGGGTTACGCCCATTATTGCGAAACGGGCGAAACATACCTGCCCTACAGAATGGATTATTGAGGCGGCTCATGGCGCGACCCGAACATCTTTACGTTTTCGCCTACGACATCAGCCGCGATCGCCTAAGGACGAAGGTTTCGGAACTGCTTGAGCGCCATCTCGTGCGCGCGCAATTGAGCCTTTTCGAAGGACGAATGACGGCGCCGCGCGCAAAAGCGCTTGCGCATCGCGTCGAGACGATGATCGGCCCGGACGACAGTTTGCGCGTCTATTGCGTGACGGAGGCCGGACGCCGGGCCAGCATGGCTTTCGGTCCCAATCCGCTGCCCGAAGCGCAGCAGTTCTTCCTCGTTTGACCATGACGACCTATTCAGCGCTCTCTCGACTGCACCGCGCGCCGCCTCTGCGCGTTACTCCCAACGAGGCCTGCGCGCTGTGGAGCATGGATTGGCTGCGCTTCGTTTGCGCACGGCCGCCGCTTCTTGAAGATTATCCGGAACTCGCCATACGCATCCGCGGTGCGTTCGGGCGCAAGCTCAAGGCGATCGCCGACGCTGCAACAATCAACGACGGGCGGCTTTCTGCTTATTCCGCCTTGTTCGACAACGGCGACGGCGGCGAAACGCCGAAGCCGCTTGTGTTTCGCTGCCGCGTGCAAGCAGATGTCGTTATTGTCGACCTCGGTTTCGTCGGACACGCTTGCGCATGGCTGGACGAATGCGCCGACGCGATGCGACAGGCGCTTGACGGCGGCGTCAACCTCAGCATCTCGGGGCGGTTAAGAGCCGCATTTCCGGTCGCCAGCGTCGGTTGGACGCGCGAAACCGAAATTCCGCGCCCCTCCACGGTCAACATGGCCAGCCTTGCCTTCCAAACGCCTGTCGTCGTGCGCGCCGGCGGCGCGCTACGCACCAATCCGCTTTCGATCTTGCGTTCAGCGCCGCGTCGCTGCGCGGCCTTGGCGAAATGGCAGGCAATGAAAATCGAAATGGATCGCGAGGGGTTGGCGGAGGAAATCAACGCTCTGCGCATCGATGCTCGTGAACTTATCGACTATCGCTTCCAGCGCTTTTCTCAACGGCGCGGAAACGCAGCAATCCCGGTTCATGGCTATCTCGGCAAACTTCACGTCAGCGGCGCGATGGAGTATTTGGCGCCTTTTCTCGCGATTGCCGACCGCTTGAATTTGGGGAGCCACGCCAGTCTCGGATTTGGCGCGACGACGATTGCTTTGTTGTGTTGAAGCGATCGCGCTGCGCGAGGGGGCGAGCTGGCCTACTCCCGGTCTCATCGACAAGCGGCGGGCATACCTAGGTGTTTTGCCCCCCGGGATGTGGTGACATCGGCCCCAACTGAAGGTTGATTTCATTTCCCCGGCCCTATCCCGAATTTTTCGAACAGCGCCCGCCACGCTGGCGTGTTTGGCGTGTCTGGATCGAGGCGGCCTTCATTCAGGCCTTTACGCAAATCGAAGATCAGACCGACAAGCACGGCCGCCTTTTGCATGTTCGGAAAGAGTGCGCCGCGCCGGATATTGCGCACGCCCAGTTCGCGCCAACCCTGCAGCACCATTTTCAACAGCGCGCGCTTCGGTAATCGCTCCACCCGCCATCTCCGCAACATGCGGTCCGTGTCGCTCAGGCGCATGCGCGGCGGCAGCGTGCGGTCGAGCATCAGGCTGAAGAGAGCGGCTCCGCCAGGGCCGTCCCGGGCGTCGGCGGGAAGAGGCTTCGCCCACATTCGCTCATCAAGAACATCCTGCAGGATCAGATGATCCCGCATGCGCTGCGTGTGCAGAACGTTTTTCAGCTCCTCCTCGTTGATGGGGCCGGCAAAGCGCACGCGCTTGCCAAATTCGATCACGACGTCATCGGGATGCGGCAGGATTTGAGGCTCGGTCTCGCCTTTCGTTTTGGCTTCCGCGATGCGCGCGCGAGCGCGATCGACATAGGCGCGCCAGATGTCATGCTCGTGCGCGATCTCCTGCGCCTCAGCAAGCCTGGCGCGCTCGATGCGCGCAAGTCCATTGCGTTGCGCATAGGCGTTGCCCTTGATCGCCTGGTTGTTCTCCGAACGAATAATGGCCTGTTCCACAGTCATCTGGCGCGTCACGTCGCCGTCGCGGACCGTGATCAGCCGTCGGGACTCGGCAAGAACGAGAGCATTCAGAGTGCTTTCGACAGGCTGCGCAAACGACGAGGGGGTCTTCTTCGGTCGCCCCCGCGGATTGCCGGACTGCCCTTTCTGGAAACGCCCTGACGGTCTCGCAGAGGGCTCGACGCCGATCACCGTTCGTTGCCAGAGCCCCTTGGCCGCTTCGTCGGAAAGTGACGCCGCGGATGGCTCCGATCTTCCGGTCGTCGCTTTCGGCGTCATCTCTCTGTTGTCCGCTTGGTCTTGCCGACGCGTCTGCCGCCGGATGATTGCCGGGCGGCTCTCCCCTCCTCCGTCTGGAGCTGAGGCGCTGAAGCGGCCTCGGGCTGGTGGCGGACCGCTTCCAGTCTTCGCGCTTCGACATCGTCGAATGCTTCCCCTGTCTCGAACAATTGCGGCTCGTCGCCCGTCAGCTTGCGCCAACGCGCCAGCGTCACATCGCAATAGGCGGGATCGAACTCCATCAGACGCGCGCTGCGCCCGCATGTCTCGGCGGCGATCAACGTCGTTCCCGATCCGCCAAAAAGGTCGAGGATCACCTCGCCGCGATGCGAACAGTCTTTGATGGCGTCAGCGACCAGAGCGACTGGCTTGACAGTCGGATGCATGGCAAGCGCTTCCGCGCGCCGCGCTCCCATGCTGCTGACGCCTGGATAATCCCAGACATTGGTTCGAGGCCGCCCCGTCTCGCCGAGACCAAAATTGTTTGTGTGCGGCCCGAGCCCAACCTTGAAGACGAAAACGAGTTCATGCTTGGAGCGATAGAATGCGCCCATCCCGCCGTTTGTCTTGTTCCAGACGCATAGGTTCTTGAGTTCAGAGAACACAAGGCCGCCCGCCTGCAGCAACTCTCGCATATGACGCCAGTCCATGCACACAAAAGCTATCGCGCCGTCGCGGCAGACCGCAGCGCCATTGCCAAGCGTCGCTGTCAGAAACCCCACGAACTGCTCGGAAGTCATTTCTCCAGACGCCATCACAAATTCGGAATGGCGCACCGCGCCCTTCCCGCAGACGTTGCCGTCAATTGCGACGTTGTAGGGCGGGTCGGTGAAGATCATGTCGGCGCGATCGCCGGCCAGAAGCCGACCAAGATCCGCCCGCGCCCGCGCATCCCCACATATCAACCGATGACGCCCCAGGCGCCAGAGGTCGCCCTGGCGCGTCACCGGCGTTCGTGGCGGTTCGATCGCGACATCGACGAGATCAGGCTGTTCGGGCTTACGCTCGCGCGAAAAGTCGAGTGTGAGATCAACTTCAGCGGGCGAAAAGCCCGTATAGGTTAGATCGAACTCCTCGCTGATCAGCGCCTGAAACTCGATCGCGAGAATTTCGGCGTCCCAGCTGGCATTGGCGGCGAGCTTGTTATCGGCGAGCACATAAGCGCGCCGCTCCTGCGCCGAAAGGTGCGACAGGCGGATAGTCGGAGCCTCCGTCAGCCCAAGTTCTTTAGCCGCGCGCACGCGGCCATGGCCGGCGATGATCTCGTCGCTGTCGCTGATCAGAACAGGATTGGTGAAGCCAAAGCGTCGGATGCTCGCGGCGATCTGTCGGATCTGCTTGCGCGAATGTGTGCGCGCATTTCCGGGGTATGGACGCAGCGCCGAAATCGGGCGCAATTCTATCCGTGGCGTCGCCCGCGTCATGGGAGCCGCTCCTTGAAAGTCCATGTTGTGCACAGCGCGCAGTGCGATATTGGCGCGCCGATATGCGAAGTGCGCGCCAATATCGTATCTTTGTCAAATTTTTCGGGGCAACCGCCGCACTCGTGACGCCGTCCCGAATGTCGCGCTTTCAAGAGCGTTTAAAGAGGCCTTTAAGAGGCCTTTAAGAGATTCCGGTTTTTGAAAGCCTCCCCTGACGCGCACACGCGTTCTGCAAAACTCGCCCGAATCAGCGACCTGATTCGCGGCTCATCTGCTCTGGCCGCAACGCAGCTAACCGGCCTGCAAGATGCGATCTCTACGCCTGCATAAGCTGCTGGCGTTGCCTCAGCGCCTCATCGAATGATTCAAGAAGCGTCTTCCTCGACAGATCATCGCTCTCCGTCAAGGCTTCATCGAGCAAATCATAAAAGAAGCGCAGGAGGTCTTTGCGGTTAACCGAGAGACAAATCGCTGGCCCGCTGCCGCCCATCGCATCGCTGTGCCATGAGCCGCCGTGCTGGATGATCGCCAGCACATCGAACCATTCCGATTCCGCGCACGCAGGCGCAAACAGCGGACCCGACGGCGAAACAATGAGGCGGAAGAAATTCTCTATGTAATCTTCCACGTCAATCAATTCGCCTGTTCGCAGCACGCGCCACAAATCGTGCAGCAAAGCGCAACCATTATCTTCACCATAGAAATAACCCGGCTTTTTGGATGCTGAGGCCGAGCGCTTCTTTTCAGGACCATAAACGGCGGGCGCAAACAGCGGCGTATCGCCGATGAAGAGACCGATCGAAAGCACCCCCTCGAGCTCCTGCGCCAATGATGGCTCCGAGACAATGTGACGCCATCGGATCGACAGCCGAAGTCGACGATCTTCCGGGATATTTTCTCTGCCGCTGTCGATTAGATCAGCCATGGCGCTTTCCTTATCCTGAGCAAGCCTTCAGCACTCGCCATGCGAATGCGTCTTTCCTGCGTCCAGGCGCGACGCGTCGTCGTCTGATGGGATGGAAGGGACGCACGGCGCTTGAGGGGCTTGCATCTGCAGGCCTTGTCCCTGCGATCAGGGCGCGCGGTGCATGCGCATCTATCTGTTCGACATCGGGCGCGGAAAGGAGACGCCAATATTCAACTGCGTCTCGCAATGCGGCGCCGCCGACACGGCTTACGACACTGGTGTCCCGCCCGGCGACACAAGTAACCCACCTCCACGCCGTTGAATCCCGGGCAAACGCATTCGCGTCCCACCATCTGGCAATCCAATCCCGGCGAAGAGCAAAGACATCCCAGATAACGACAATTTTCAACCTGTTCGCAAAGTGGATCAGGCGCCGCATTCCCTGTTTTGCGCCGGATAATTCCCTGTTTCCGCCGACGGAGAGATATAACCAATGAATTGAATTAACGCCGGTTTTCTCAATAATCCGCCTCAAACACAGCGCGCCTCCCCCGAAATTCCCTGTTATTTTACTGTTCCAACGCACGTAGGAAGCGCAGACCGGTTCGCGCGGACTGCGTCGTCAGCCACGCATTCTCGAAATTCACAGACGGCGCGACTTTCCCCGCTGAGCCGCGCGTTCCGTGGGGCTTTGCG
>ERZ1645187.160-NODE-160-length-63999-cov-39.089876_pt1 | contig 63999 bp, 60 predicted proteins | sample MGYA00575352_ERZ1645187 | MGnify/ENA primary metagenome ERZ1645187 (study PRJEB40837, sample SAMN11349314) | freshwater sediment metagenome | isolation source: river sediment | host: Sediment | place: India: Wazaribad , New Delhi | collected 2017-02-21 ... | reverse complement strand
GAGGGTGCGCGTGGTGCAGGCGGCGCGCTGAACGTCGATGGAACCTGCCCCCTCACCCTGAGGAGGGCGCGCAGCGCCCGTCTCGAAGGGGTGATTGGCCACGACGATGATCCCGGCGGCGCCGCGCGGTCCATGCTTCGAGACGCGGCCTTGCGGCCGCTCCTCAGCATGAGGGTGCGCGTGGTGCAGGCGGCGCGCTGAACGTCGATGGAACCTGCCCCCTCACCCTGAGGAGGGCGCGCAGCGCCCGTCTCGAAGGGGCGGTTGGCCACGACGATGATCCAATCGGCGGCGCCTCGCGGCCCATGCTTCGCGAACCGCCTAAGGCGCTCCTCAGCATGAGGGTGCGCGTGGGCGCAGCAAACAACGGCGGATCAAGTTTCTAAAAAATCGCCTTGCCCTTCACGAGCCATTCCTCCGCCGCGCTGCGGCCCGCGTCGCGCAGGTTGGTGAGGAAGCGCCAGTCGCGATTGGCGGCGTCGGCTTCGCCAAGGCCTTCGTAGGCGTCCTGCGCGGCGATGCGGCTGACCGAAAGCGCGCGCAGGCGACGCGTCTCCGGCGTCGTCGGCAGCCATGAGCGGCGCGCCACGTCGCTCGCCATGCGCAATGTGTCGAGTTCGGTGTTGAGCGTGGCGTTGAAGGTGATCTGCGCCAGGCGCCGCTCGATGTCGCGCGCGCTCGTCGGCGCGCCTTCGGTCTTGTCGGGGGTGATCTGCACGATCAGCACATGCGGCGTCTGCGTGCGATGCACCAGCTCGATCACCGGCGGATTGGAGACATAGCCGCCGTCCCAATAAGGCTCGCCGTCGATCTCCACCGTGCGATGGATTTGCGGCAGGCAGGTCGAGGCGAGCAAAGTCTCGACGCTCAGCTCCGCATTGGTGAAATAGCGCGCCTGCCCGTCGCGCACCCGCGTCGCGACGATGAGCAATTGAATGTCGTTCTGCGACCGCAACAGATCGAAGTCGATCTCGGCTTCGAGCGCATGGCGCAGCGGATTGAGATCGAACGGATTGAGCTGATGCGGCGCCAGATGCGACAGCAGCGCGCTGGCGAGCGTCGTCGTCGGCAGGAAGGAGGCCGGCGCGCTGACGCGGTTCCAGAACGAGGCGAGTTTGGCGCGCGCGCCCTCGCGCCCGCCCTGCGCATGGCCGCAGGCGAGCAACGCGCCATTGACCGCGCCGGCGCTGGCGCCGCTCAGCGCGTCAAAGCCGATCCGCTCGTCCTCCAGCAGCCGGTCGAGCACGCCCCATGTAAACGCGCCGAACGAGCCGCCGCCTTGAAGCGCCAGCGCCAGCCGCGTCGGCGGCCATGTCGCGGGCGGGGCGCGGTCCTGCGCGGGAAAATGCGAGCTTTTGTCCTGCATGGTCACGCTCTTGAGTTTTTGAAGAAATTTATTGTGCGACGCAATATTAAGGGTCGAAAAATTGTGCATTGCACAATATGCGCCGTTCCGTCTTGTTGCGCAATCCCTCGGCATAGGTTGAGCGGCGGCAGCCGCTTCGTTAGCCTTGGGCAGGCAAAGGGATGCAATGCGAACGATTGATTCCTCTAAAGCTTATGTGATCGCTTGTGGCGGCCTTTTAGCGATGGCGGCCGTGATGGGCATTGGTCGTTTCGTCTATACGCCGATCCTGCCGGTCATGCTGGAGGCGCTTGGTCTGACGAAATCGCAGGCTGGGATTATCGCCTCGGCCAATTATTTCGGCTACCTCGCCGGCGCCGTCTTCGCCATGCTGCCGCTGCCGGGCGGCAAGCGCGCGTGGTTTCTCGGCGCGCTGTTCGCCAGCGCCGCGACCACGGCCGGCATGGCGGGCGCGGACACGACGCTGGCCTTCGCGCTCATCCGGGCCGTCGGCGGCTTCGCCAGCGCCATCGGCATGGTTTTCGGCGCGTCGCTGATTGTCGAGCGGCTCGCCGCGCGCAGCCGCACCGATCTCGTCTGGCTGTTCTTCGCCGGCGTAGGCGCGGGCATGGCCGCCTCAGCCGTGATCGTCGCAGGACTTGCGGCTTCCGGCCTTGGCTGGCGCGCCATGTGGCTGGCCAGCGGCGCCGTGTCGGCGCTCGGTTTTGTCGTCGCCGCCGCGCTCGTGCCATCGGCCCCCGACGCGCCCACTGCGGCAGGCGCGTCGCTCGGCAAGTCGCAGCCGCGCGCGCTCGCCGTGGTGACGCTCGCCTATGGGCTTTTCGGCTTCGGCTATGTCATCACGGCGACCTTCATCGTCGCCATCGTGCGCGCCTCGCCCGAAGCGCGGCCGTTCGAGCCGCTTGTCTGGATCGTCGTGGGGCTCGCCGCCGCGCCGTCCGTGCTGGTGTGGAACCGTTTCGCCGGGCGCATCGGCGCTTTGCAGGCCTTCGCGGTCGGTTGCCTCGTCGAGGCGGCGGGCGTGGCCGCCAGCGTGCTCTGGGTGACGCCGACAGGCGCGCTTTTCGCCGCCGCCGCGCTCGGCGGCACCTTCGTCGGCATCACCGCGCTGGGGCTGATGGCGGCGCGCACCATGACGGCGGGCGATCCGCGCCGCGCCGTGGCGGTCATGACGGTGGCGTTTGCGCTCGGCCAGATCGTCGGGCCGCTTGTCGCCGGTTACGCCTACGACTGGACAGGTTCGTTCGCGCCGTCCTCGCTCGCCGCCGCCGTCGCCCTGTTGCTGGCCGCGGCGCTGGCTTTCAGCGTCAGAAAGGCGGCGTGAGGGGCCTCACGCCTCGGCGTCCGGCTCCTGCATCGCTTGAATGATGGCGCGTTGCAGGACTTCGGCCGGCTGCGCGCCCGAGACGCCGAGACGGCCGTTGATGATGAAAAACGGCACGCCGGTGACGCCGATGCGCTGCGCCGTGGAGATTTCCTCGCGCACGCTGTCCTGATCGGCCTCGCCTGCCAGCAGGCGCTCGACAATGGCTCGCTCCATGCCGGCGTCGGCGGCCGCTTGCGCCAATGTCGCGGCGTCGCCGATGTCGCGGCCTTCAACAAAGAACATGGCGAACAGGCGTTCGACGACGGCGTTCTGCACGCCGGCCGATTCCGCCCAGCGGATCAGGCGATGGGCGTCGAGCGTGTTGGGTGAAATCGCGATCTTGTCGAACGCGAAAGGAATTCCGACCGCGCGCCCGACCTCGGCGATGCGCTCATGAATGGCGGGCAAACGCTCGGCGCCGAATTTGCGCTCCATATGGTCCCGGCGCGGCAGGCCTTCCGGCGGAATCGTCGCGTCGAGCTGAAACGGCCGCCAGCGCACGTCCGCGATAATGTCGGGCAGGCTCGCCAGCGCGGCCTCTAGCTGTTTCTTGCCGACATAGCACCACGGGCACACGGCGTCGGACACGACGTCGATCGTCACAAGAGGCGTCATCGTCCGTCTCCCTCATTGACGCCCGCGCCTTCGAGCGCGCCGTCCCATCGCCGTTGCGCCGTGAGAATGCGCGCGCCGTCGAATGTCACATAATGCGGCGAAAGCGCCGGCGCGACCGGCACGCCGCCAAACTCGCGCTGTTCGGCGACGGCCGCGCGTTCGTCGATCGCGTAAAGATCGAAGATAGGGCAGGGGGCGGCGAGCGGATCGGGCGCGACGCCGTCGATCGCCGCGCATCGCGTCAGCAACGTCAGCGACGCGAAGGCCGTTCCCGCCGCTTCGATGAGTTGCGCGCCCAGCGCCGCCGGCGCCGTCACATGCCGCCGCGCGCCGTCGGAGATCAGCGCCGCGAGAGTGTCGCGGCGCATCGGCGCGCAGGTTTGCAGCGGCGCGCCCGTCAGCAGCGCGGCGATGGGGCCGCAGGCCAGACCGGCGAAGGAGACGGGCTGAATGAGCGAGGCGAGCGTGGACTCGCGCCGCACGCCGAGCCGCGCGACGAAATCGAAGGCGGCTGCGACGAGCGCGCCTTGCGAGAGCGCGACAGGATTTGTTGTTTCGCGCGATCTCACGAACATCTGCGGCGCGGAATCGGGCGGCATCGTCGGCCCCTTCGCATCGACGCGCGTCAGCGCGACGGGATCGAGATGCACGGCGCCGTCCACCGCCTCCGGCCCGAAGGTCGCGACGATGCGCACGCTATCGGCCGCCGCCGCCGCCTCGAACAGCCGTTGCCCCATGTCGAGATCGACAAAGCGCGCCGGCCCCAGGATGGCGCGGGCGCCGACCGCGCGCGCATAAGCCGCAAGCGCCCGGCCGTCGAGATCGAGCGGCGCCAGCGCTACATCGAGCCCGCTCTTGCACGCCCCGAACAGCGCGATCAGGCCGCGCGCGTCTGCTGCGGCGCTGAGAACGATGCGCTCGCGCGGCTTGAGCCCGAAAGCGTTGAGCGACGCGGCGAAAGCGTCCGCCGCTTCGGCGACGCGCGCCGTGCTCCAGACGACGCCGTCCTCGATGAGGCACGAGGCGTCCGGCCGCAATCGCGCCGCGCCGTCGATGAGGCTCGCCAGCGTGAACGACGAAAACGGATTGCCTGCGCGCGGCGCGGCTTCGGCGTTCATGGCGAAACCCTCCACCATGTATCGAGCGTCACGCCGAACAGCGGCATGGCGTAGCGCGCCAGCTTGCCCGGCCGCGCCAGCTTCGTCGAGGCGGCGATCCATTGCGTTGGCGAATGATACAGCGGCGTGATGTAGAAGCCGGACAGCAGCACGCGGTCGAAGGCGCGCACGGCCGCGACGAAATCCTCGTGGCTGTTGGCCGCCACCATCGCGGCGATCAGCGCGTCGACGGCCGGCGAAGCGACGCCGGCGAGATTGAACGCCGACTCCTGATTGGCGCTCTGCGAGCCCCAGCGCGCGCGCTGCTCGTTGCCCGGCGAAGCCGAGGCGATCCACGCGCCGATCATCATGTCGAAATCGAACTTCTGCCGGCGGCGTTGATATTGCACTTCGTCGACAAGCCGCACGCGCGCGGCGACGCCGATACGGCGCAATTGATCGGCATAGGCGAGCGCCAGACGCTCCTGCGCGCGATCTCGCACCATGATCTCGAATTCGAGCGGCTTGCCGTCTTTCTTCAGCACGCCGTCGGCGAGCGCATAACCGGCGGCCTTCGCCAGCTCCAGCGCGCGCTTGGCTTGCGCCCGGTCGCGGCCCGAGCCGTCCGTCGCCGGCGCGCGCCAGCGGCCTTCGAGAATGTCGTCGCGCACGACGCCGGGGAAGGGCGCAAGCAGCGCGCGCTCCCGCTCGCTTGCCGGTTTGCCGATCGAGGACAGATCGGAATCGTCGAAGAAGCTCTGTGTGCGCGTATAGAGATTCGAGAAATAATTGGCGTTGATCCATTCGAAATCGAACATCGACGCCAAGGCCTCGCGCAGCCGCGCGTCCTGAAACAACGGGCGTCGCAGGTTGAAGGCGAAACCCTCCATGCCCTTGGGCATGCCGATGGGCAGCGCCTCCTTTTTCGCGCCGCCGTCGCGCATCGCCGGAAAATCGTAGCCGCCGACCCATCGCGTCGGATTCGTCTCGTCGCGATAATCGACAAGGCCAGCCTTGAACGCCTCGAACAGCGAATTGGCGTCGCGGAAATATTCGATCTGGATCTCGTCGAAATTGTAGAGACCCTTGTGGATCGGCAGATTTCGTCCCCAATAATCGGGATCGCGCGTCAGGATCACGCGCTCGCCCGGCCGCATCTGCGTGATGCGATACGGGCCGGAGCCGACCGGAATGTCGAGCGTGGCTTCGGTGAAGCGTTGCGGATCGATCTTGTGCTTCGGCAGCACCGGCATCAAGGCCAGCGTCAGCGGCAATTCGCGGTCCTGCGCGCCGGTCGCGTCGTAGCGGATGGTCAGCGAATCCGGCGCCTCGATGGATTTCACCAAGGCGTAGGCGGCGCGATGCTGCGGCCGCCCCTTGGTCTTGAGCAATTCGAACGAAAACACGACATCGGCCGAAGTGATCGGCTGCCCGTCCGAAAACCGCGCCTTCGGGTTCAGGCGGAACGTGATGTGTTCGCGCGCCTCGTCCGTCTCGATCGTTTCGGCGATAAGGCCGTAAAGCGCGAAGGGTTCGTCGAAATTGCGCGCCATCAGACTCTGGAAGACGTTGCCATAGAGCCCGTGCGCGGCGGAGCCGGCTTTCAGGTTGAATGGATTGAGGCTGTCGAACGTGCCTGGAAAGCCGAGCGTCAGCTTGCCGCCTTTCTGCGCATTGGGGTCGGCGTAGGGCAGATGCGCGAAGCCCGCCGGCAACGCCGGTTCGCCATGCATGGCGATCCCATGGCGCGGTTCGGCCGACGCGGCCCGTGGAGCCGCAGCCGCCGCCACGAGCGCGGCCAAAATGCACAGGCCTCGAATCACAATCGCTCTCATGCTTTGAATTTAGAGAGCTTTGCGGCGATTCGCGCCCGCAAAAGCAATGAGTGCGAGGATATCAGACTATTTCGTCGCTCCCGAGAGGCTGGCGAGCGTCGCCGGAACAGTATAAGAGCGCGAGTGTCAATTTGTCGCCGCAATCGGAGCGGAAGAGCGCAGGATGCGCAAGCGTTGGAACTGCAACGTGGAAGAGAGTTCCGGGCGCGGCTGTGAGGATGGGAAAGGAATGCAGATGCCGTTTGATATGAAGCGCCTCGGCGCGGCCGCTCTGGCGGCCTCCCTTGTTCTTGCCAGCGGCGAGGCTTTCGCGCAGGCCCAGCCCAAGCCGGCCGCTCCTGCGGCTCCGGCGTCGCCCGCCGCCGCCGCTCCGCCGGCCGCCGCCGCGCCCGCCGGCCCCGTCAAGGTCGAGCTCGCCCCCTCGCAGGCCGACTGGACCAAGGTTTGCGGCAAGGATCCGGCGACTTCCAAGGAAATCTGCTACACGACCCGCGATTTCGGCGCGAAGGCCGACGAGCCGCCGGTTCTGGCGCTCGCGATCTACGACGTCAAAGGCGACGACACCAAGATCGTGCGCTTGCTGATGCCGATCGGCCTGATGCTGAAGCCCGGCTTCCGCTTCGCCGTCGATAAGAACCAGCCGGAAAGCGGCACCTATGAAATCTGCTTCCCGAATGGCTGCTTCGCCGAGTCGAAGGTGAAGACCGCCGTGATCGATCAGTTCAAGAAGGGCTCGACCCTCTCGGTGATCGTCAAGAACCAGGTCAACAACGAAATCACCTTCACCCTGCCGCTGGCGGGCTTCGGCAAGGCCTTCGACGGCGCGCCGATCGACCCGAAGGTGCTGGAAGAGCAGCAGAAGCAGCTTGCCGACGAACTGGCCAAGCGCGCCGAGGAAGAGCGCAAGAAGCTCGAAGCCGCGCAGCCCCCGGCCGCCGCCGCTCCGGCCGCGCCCGCCGCTCCTGCGCCGGCCAAGAAGTAAGCTTTTCGAGGCTTGAAAAAAAACGCGCGGGCCGAAAGGTCCGCGCGTTTTTTGTTGATTATGCGCCGTAGGCTTGCGCGCGTTTGAGCGCCGCCTGCGCGTCTGCCCAAAGACGACGCGTCAGCTCGCCCGCGTCTTCCTCGCGCGCCAAAGCCGCCGCTTCGCCGGCCCACAACAGGGACATGTCGTCGCGCCCCTGCTTCTCGAAAGCGAGACGCACGGGATCGACCGCGCCTGTGGCCAGCGGAAAGGCGGGAGCGGCGGCGTTCATCGGGCCTTGCTCGCGCATGAAGCGCGTCATCAGGCCGCGCGCCGGACGTCCCGTGTAGAGATTGGTCAGGCGCGTGCCGTCGTCGCGCGCCGCCTTGAGCGCCGCGCGATGCAGGGCGGAGCGGCCCGCCTGCGGCGTCAGTAGGTAACTCGTGCCGATCTGCGCCGCCTGCGCGCCGAGCGTCAGGGCCGCCGCGACGCCGCGGCCGTCGCCGACGCCGCCGGCGGCTATGACAGGCAGGCTCACGGCGTCGACGACTTGCGGCAGCAACGCGAACAGGCCGGGTTGGCCGGCGATGTCGTCGGAGAGAAACATGCCGCGATGCCCGCCGGCCTCGACGCCCTGCGCGATGATCGCGTCCGCGCCATTATCGGCGAGCCAGCGCGCTTCCGCGACCGTGGTCGCCGACGACCAGACCTGCGCGCCCGTCGCCTTGACGCGCGCCAGCAAGGCGGGCGCCGGCAGGCCGAAATGGAAGCTGACGACAGCCGGCCGGATGTCCTCCACCGCCTCGCACATGGTTGCGTCGAACGGCGCTCGCCCGGCGGCCGTTTGCGCCGCCGCCGGCGCGAGGCCCGTTTCCGCGTAATAGGGCGCAAGCAGCGCCGCCCAGCGCGCCTGCGCCTCGGCGTCGAACGCAGGCGGCCGGTGACAGAAGAAATTCAGCGCGAAAGGCGCGTCGGTCTGCGCGCGGATCGCGGCGGCTTCGTCGCGCGCCTGCTGCGGGCTGAGCGACGCGCAGGCGAGCGAGCCAAGCCCGCCCGCCTTGCAGACCGCCGCGACAAGCGCCGACCCCGAACCGACCATGGGCGCCTGAACGATGGGTAGACGGCTCGGAGGAAAAGACCGTTGATGTCCGCTCATGCGCTACGTCCTACTAGTTCTTCGTTCCGCCCTTGATGCGATAACGGCCGTCGCCTTCGCGCACGAACTGCTCTTTCACCTGCGGATGGCGGATAGGCGCGCCGCTTTCGTCCGCCAGCAGGTTCTGCTCGGAAACATAGGCGACATATTCGGTTTCCGCGTTCTCGGCGAAGAGATGGTAGAATGGCTGGTCTTTTGTCGGACGCACGTCTTCCGGGATCGACAGCCACCATTCCTCGGTGTTGGCGAAGACCGGATCGACGTCGAAAACGACGCCGCGGAATGGATATTTCCGGTGTCGAACCACCTGTCCGATGCCGAATTTGGCGATGCGCGGCTTCATGAATGCGCTCCGGCGGCGGCTCGAACCAAACGCGGCGACGAGGCGCCGATCGCGTTTCGTAACGCGCTCCCGCGCGGCAAGTCAACAATGCGGAATCGCTTGCCTCCAAAGCCGCGCTGCCGTTTCATGCCGGCGTAAGGGAGCGCGGAGCGGCTCACATGGAAATCGAAACCTCCACCGAAAGCGGCAACAAGAAACTCAACAACGCCGTCGCCATCACCATCGTCATTCTGTCGGTCTTCACCGCCATCATGGGCGTCAAGTCCGGCAACACGGCGCAGGCGATCGATCAGACAAAGGCCGATGTCGTCAACAAATGGAACCAGTATCAGGCGGCGCGGCTGAAGCACGACATTGCCGAAGGGTCGGCCAATGTCGAACGCCTCGTCGCCGCCGTGCCGGGCATCGACAAGGCCGTGGTCGAGGCGGAGGCCGCGAAGACCAAGGCCACGATCGAGAAATTCACGGCGAGCGAGAAACGTTATTTCGACGAAGCCAAGGCGCTGACCGGTAAGCTCGAAGGGCTCAACCGGCGCGACGATCAATATGACGTGGCAGAGGCGATTCTCTCCATCGCCATCGCCGTCAGCGCCATCGCCATTCTCGCCGAACTCTGGCTCGTGCTGTTCGTCGGCTGGGGCTTCGGCGGCTTCGGCATGACGCTCGGTTTGGCCGCGATGATCGGCTCGGACCTCTATCCGCAATGGCTGGTGGATATTTTCACCTGACGGCGGCTCAGCCCTTCGAGGCGAGGCCGATCACGAAATAGCCGGGCAGCATCGGCTGCGCGCCCGGCATCTGCCGCAGCGCCGGCGGCGTGAAGATTTCGACAGGCTCGGGCGCGGCGGCGGGCGCGACAGGCGGAACGGGCGCCGGCGCCAGCGCGAGGTCGGTCGGCCGCTTCGGCGGCGTCGGCGCGTCGGCGAAGGGCGACAGCGGCGCGACAGGCGCGAGAGCCGGCGGCGGCGTCACGCGCACGGTGCGCACGGCGCGGGCGCGCTCGGGCTCCTGCTTGTCGAAGAGCGAGGACAGCGCCCGGCCGATCTTGTCGCCGACGCTTTCCTGCGGCGCATAGGCCAGCGCGACCTGCTGCTGACGCTGACGTTGCTCCATGCGGCGGGCGAGCATGGTCGGGCTCTCGTTGCAATTACGCACGCCGAGCGAGATCAGCTCCGAGCCGGAAATGTTTCTGTATTCACGCGTCAAAGTCCCCAATCGCGCCTGAATGGCCGGCGGATAGGAATTGAACAATGTCGCCGACACGCCCTCGTCGACGATCTTCGTGTCGCGATTATAGGCCTTGTGGAATTTGAGCACACTGGTCGGATAGACGCAGACATTGGGCAGGCTCAGCGCCAGAGTGCAGGCGGAGCGGCATTCGTGCAGCCGAACCTCGCGGTTCTGCCGGCGATATTGCTCGGTCTGGGCCTGATAATCCGTCACCAGACCGCCGACGTCCTTGTAGACGACGACCGGCGCGATCGGATCGGGCGGGGGCGCGAGATAGCCCAAACGCTAACACTCCACAAACGGACGCAAACGTTCCGCGACGATGCGCCGATATAGTGAACGCCAAGTTAACCCCGCGCCATGCGCTGGCGCAGTCCGGCGACCATGCCGCGCAAATGGGGCGGGAATGGGGGCGGGGAGACGCCGCTGCCGCCGCGTCATGGCCGGGCTTGTCCCGGCCATCCACGCCGCGCCGTCGCCGCAAGCCTGTGACACGACCTCGCCTTGCGCGCGTCACCGCGCGCCGCCATGTTGATCCAAGGCAAGGAACAAGCGCATGAACGAGTCGGGTGGCGCGGCGAAAATCCGGATCGAGAACGAGGAGCGGTTCCGCGTTTGGCTTGAAAATACGTCGAAGGATCGCCGCATCCCGATTGCTGTAGTGCTGGCGGCGCGCATTGCATTACGAGCCCTTCCGATGGTCGCGGCGGAAATCCCGCTGCGCAGCGGGAAAGAACGCCAGCGCTCGTTCGCTGCCTTGACTGTGACGGTATTTCGCGCGAGCGCATTGGCGTGGGTTGCCACAAAAAATTCAACCCGTACCAATAGTCTTCGTGCCGATCCCGTCATGGCTCGTGCCGCCTATGCTGCGGCCGCTGCCGCCGCCGCTGATGCCGCCCGCGCCGCTCGCGCCAGTGATCTCCGCGCTGCTGCCGCGGCTGGAGCGGCCCGCGCCGCCGCCGCCGCCGCGCGTTCTGCTCGCGCTGCCTATGCCGCTGCCTACGCTACGGCAACAGCCGCCACCGATGACGATGCTCGAGCCGCTGCTGCTGTTGATGCTGCCACCCGTACCGCCCGCGCCGCCATCTATGTTGACGCCGCCATCTACGCTTACTCCGTCGCCGCCCGCGCTGCCGTGTGGGCGGCTCTGAGCGCGGACGTCGACGCGCTGGCGCGCGGCGATCAGCCAGAGACGCTGGCCGGTCGGGCGCTATGGCTGGAGCAAACGCCTGCAATCCTTTCAGAGGACTGGCGTCGCCTGCGCGCCGCGCTGCCGACCGATGAGAATTGGGACGTTTGGATTGGCTGGTATGAGGATGTCCTCGCCGGCCGCTCACGCGGCGAGGACTATGAACTCGTCTTCGCCAGCGTCCCCGAAGCGGAATGGGACAAAGGCCCCGCAGCCGCGAACGCTTGGATCAAGGCGCATTTGCCGGATGAGCGGCCGATGCCTAAAGCGCTCGACAATGTGCCGTCCGCCTTCACTTTCGGGTGGAACGCCTCGGCTCGAATTTCGATCATCGCGGGGCCGCAAAACCAGCCTGTCTTTCCTTATGCGCCAAACCAGGCCGACCACGCTACGCAGTTGGCTGCCTGCCGGTCTCTGGCGCAGCGGCTTGTGGATGACCTGAAGGCAAGCCGGTTGAATTGTTCGCGGCCTGATTATCGCGAGGTGTTGCAGCGCTATCTTGCAGATTTGCCGAGTGGGCCGGATATGGGCAATCTCGTGCTCGCCGACGCCGAATACCGGATATTGCGCGATCTGTTCGCGGCGGAAGCGGGCATCCTCTCGGCGCCCTTCGCCTCGCGACTGAGAATCTGGACGCAACAGCATATCGGATTGCGGACATTTTATCCTGAAGTCGAACGCTTTTACGACACGGTCAAATCCGGACGGCTTGAACGTCCTCTGCCGGAAGACGCCGTCGCAGGCTTTGAACAGGTCGTGCGCGAATACACGCCCCGCTGCTTCGAGCCGGAAGTGTCCGCAGGTTTACGAGAGGTCGAGCGCGAGCCGCCGCAAATTACGATCGCGCCGGAAGACATTGCGGCGCATGAGTCCGCGCCTATTCAGCCGCAGCCCGATCCGTGGGGCGAATTGGAGCCGCGCAAGTCGCGGTCCTTCAGCATCGGCGGCGCAATCAATGGGCTGTGGAAGGTTTTTCTGAAAGGCAAGGATGTTAAGGAGGCGAAGGACGGTTGGGGCGAGGTCGCCGACAAGCTCCGCCCTCACGCCAGCTCCATCCTTGAGTGGCTTCAGGATTTCATCAACAAGAACGGTTCCTGAAACGCAGAAGGCGCGCCTTTCGGCGCGCCCTTGCATCCAGTCAAAACGTCCCGCCTCAGAACCCGTAGACGGCCGCGAAATCCTTGTCCTTGGCGGCGACCTGCTTGGCGAGGTCGACAATGACCTTGGCCTGTTTCCAGGTGGCGTCGTCCTGCATCTTGCCGTCGATCATGGCGACGCCGGAGCCGTCGGGCATGGCTTCCAGAATGCGCTTGGCGAAAGCCACTTCCTTCGGATCGGGCGAGAACACGCGCTTGGCGATGGCGACCTGATTGGGATGCAGCGACCAGGCGCCGGCGCAGCCCATGAGGAAGGCGTTGCGGAACTGCACCTCGCAGGCGGCGAGATCGGCGATGTCGCCGAACGGGCCGTAAAAGGCCTTGATGCCGACCGACTGGCAGGCGTCCACCATTTTGCCGACCGTGTAATGCCACAGATCCTGCTGATAGGACGGCCGCGCCGCGCCCTCCGCGCCCGGATCGGCCAGCACCTTGTATTCGGGGTGGCCGCCGCCGACGCGCGTCGTCTTCATGGCGCGCGAGGCCGCGAGATCGGCCGGGCCGAGGCTCATGCCGTGCATGCGCGGCGAGGCGGCCGCGATCGCCTCGACATTCTTGACGCCCTCGGCCGTCTCCAGAATGGCGTGGATCATGATCGGCTTCTTGACGCCGTGACGCGCCTCGAGCTGGGCGAGAAGCTGGTCGAGATAATGGATGTCCCACGGGCCTTCGACCTTGGGCAGCATCATCACGTCGAGCTTGTCGCCGATATTGGCGACGATCTCGGTGATGTCGTCGAGCACCCACGGCGAATTGAGGCAATTGATGCGCGTCCACAGGCCGGTCGAGCCGAAATCATTGGCCTTGCCCATCTCGATGAAGCCCTTGCGCGCAGCCTCCTTGGCGTCGGCGGGAATCGCGTCTTCGAGATTGCCGAGAATGACGTCCACCGTCGGGATCATCTCGCCGACCTTGGCGCGCACCTTTTCCAGATGCGGCGGCACGAAATGGATCATCCGCTCCACCTTCACCGGCGGCTCGCGATAGGGGGCGGGGGCGCCGATGGCCAGAGGCTCGAAGAACTTGCGCGGCAGTTTCATGGGAGAAGCTCCAGGGGGAGAAAACCGTCGCGCCGGAATTAGGACGAAAGGGCCGGGGAGGCAACTGCCAACGCTCGCTTACGCCGCGCCATCCCCCTCCACCGCCGCCAGCAATTTCCGCAACAGCCGGATGAAAGTCGCCAGTTCCGCCGCCGACAGCCCCGCCAGCATGCGCGTCCGGTCGGATTCGAGCACGTCCGCCATGGCGCGTTCGATCAGCGCGCGGCCCTTGCGCGTCAGCCGCACCGGTTTGACGCGGCCGTCTGTCGCATCGGCGCTGCGCGACACAAGGCCGCGCGCTGTCATGCCATAGAGCGTTTTGGTCAGCCCGCCGGAGGAAATCAGCAACGCGTCATAAAGCGCGGTGGGGCTCAGCACATGCGGCGGCGGCGCGCCGCGCAGGCTCGCCAGAACCTCGAATTCGGTGAAGCTGAGTCCGTGTCGCGCAACATTTTCCGCCGCATTGGCGAGCACGAGCTTGTGGAAGCGAAACAGCCGCACGATCGCCTGCGCCGCCGGCGCCTCGGCCTGCGGCCAGTGGCGGGCCCGCTCGCGCAGCATCGCGTCTGTCGTTCGACTCTCGCGCTCCATCCACGGCCTTTCCTTGCCGAAATTTAATGTTCCGCGCCTTGCCTGAAAGTTAGCGCAGGAATATCTTTCTGGAAAGATAAATACGCGCCGGCGCGCCCTCTTGCCGCCGACGCAAACGCCGGGAATGACCATGAATCCGATTTTGCAACGCTATGCGACGCCGCTCGTCACCGGGCTGTTCGTCGTCTCTCTGGTGTCGGGCGTGGCGCTGTTTTTCCATGTCGGCGGCCGGGCTTTTCATGGCATGCACGAATGGTTGAGCATGGTGCTGATCGCGCCGTTCGTTCTGCATGTGTGGAAGAACTGGCGGCCGATGACGATCTATTTCACCAAGCCGGCTTTCGCGCTGTCGATGGGCCTGTCGCTGGTCGCCGCGCTGGGCTTCGTCTTCGCCGCGATGAATGCGACGGGGCAGCAGGGCGGCCCGCCGCAAATGGCCGTTTTCCGCGCGCTCAAGAACGCGACGCCGACCACGTTGGCGCCGGCCATGGGCGCCGACGCGCAGGCCATCGTCGCAACCCTCAAGGCGCGCGGCTTCGACGCCGCCGCTCCGGATGCGACATTGGCGGACATCGCCGCCAAGGCGGGCAAGGACGACGGCGCGCTCGCCCGGGCGCTGGCGGGCGTCAAACGCTGACTTTCCATGATCCTGCGTCAACGAGGGCATTGCGTTCGGACGAACGCCATGCCCTCTTTCCATTCATGATCGTCGCCTATCCCGAGCTTCTCACCACCGCCGAAATGGCCGAGGCCGACCGCTTGAGCATCGCCGGCGGAACGCCAGGCATCGTGCTGATGGAGGCGGCCGGCAAGGCCGTCGCCGGGGAGGCGCTTCGGCTTGCGGGCGGGGAAGGGCCGCGCGCGCCGCGCGTCGCCGTGCTCTGCGGGCCGGGCAATAACGGCGGCGACGGCTTCGTCGCCGCGCGTCTGTTGGCGGAGCAGGGCTGCGAAGTTTCGCTCGCCTTGCTCGGGCCGCGCGCCGCGTTGAAAGGCGACGCGGCGCGGGCGGCGGAGGCATGGACAGGCCCCGTCGCGCCGCTCGATAGTTTCGGGTTCGAAGACGCCGATGTCGTCATCGACGCCTTGTTCGGCGCGGGCCTGACGCGCGCGCTCGAAGGCGTCGCGGCGGCGATGGTCGCGCGCCTCAATCGCTGGTCGCAGGCGACGGGAAGGCCGGTTCTCGCCGTTGACGTGCCCTCCGGCCTTGATGGAACGACGGGCGCAAGCGTCGGCCCCGTCGTGCAGGCGACGCGCACGATCACCTTCTTCCGCCTCAAGCCCGGTCATCTGCTGCTGCCCGGACGCGCATTCTGCGGCGAGACGCGCGTCGCCGATATCGGCGTCGCGACCGGAGTTCTGCAAACGATCGAACCGCGGACATGGGCCAATACGCCCGCCGTGTGGGGCGCGCATTTGCCTGTTCCCGGCGTCGAAGGCCACAAATATGCGCGCGGCCACGCGCTGGTTCTGTCCGGCCCCATGCCGCGCATCGGCGCGGCGCGCCTTGCCGTCCGCGCCGCGCTGCGGGCGGGCGCGGGGCTTGCGACGCTCGCGAGCCCGCGCGACGCGCTGCCCGCGCATCTGGCCGCGCTCGACGCTGTCATGGTCGAGCCCTGCGACGGCGCGATGGATCTCGATCGTCTGTTGCTCGACCGACGCAAGAACGCGCTGGCGCTTGGCCCCGGTCTCGGCCTTGACGCGCGGGCGCGCGCCTTCGTCGAACTGGCGCTCGCGCCGCAGACGCGCGAGAACGGCCGCGCCGTCGTGCTTGACGCCGACGCCTTGACGCTGTTCGCCGGCGACGCCGAAGGGCTCGCCACGCGCATCGGAGCCAGCGCCGCGCCGGTCGTGCTGACGCCGCACGAAGGCGAATTCACGCGGCTCTTTGGGCGCTCGACGCCCATGCAGGGCGACAAGCTGACCCGCGCCCGCGCCGCCGCCAAGACGCTCGGCGCGATTGTCGTGCTCAAAGGCGCCGATACGGTCGTCGCCGCGCCGGACGGCCGCGCGACGATCGGCTGCGATCTGCCGCCCTGGCTGGCGACGGCAGGATCGGGCGACGTGTTGTGCGGCCTGATATTGGGATTGCTGGCGCAGGCCATGCCGGCGTTCGAGGCGGCGAGCGCCGCCGTTTGGCTGCATGGCGCGGCGGCGCGAGCCTTCGGGCCCGGCCTGACGGCGGAAGACATTGCGCCGACGCTGCCGGACGTGTTGACGGCGTTATGGCGCTCGCTCGGCCGCATGCCGCAATTCTGATCTGTCGCCCGCGCTGTCGCGCCGCTATCGTGGCGGCGCAGGATTCGGACGCCGCGCATGCGCAAACCCAACGAAATCGATTTCTGGCGCGGCTTCGCGCTCGTGACGATCTTCGTCAATCACGTGCCGGGTCTGTGGTTCGAGCGCTTCACGTTCCGCAATGTGTCGCTGTCGGATTCGGCCGAGCTGTTCGTCCTGCTCGCCGGCTGGTCGCTGCGCCTCGTCGTCGATAATCAAAGCGCGCAGCTGACGCTGTGGCGGCTCGTGCTGCGGTTGGGCGGCCGCGCCATCACGATCTATGCCGCGCAAATCCTCATCACCATGATCGCGCTCGCGCTGATTGCCGGCGCGTCATTGCTGTTCGACGCGCCGGTGGTGCTCGACTGGCACAACGCTGGCCCGGTCTTCGTCAACCCGGTAGAGAGCCATGTCGGCCTCGTGCTGCTGACCCATCAGCTCGGCTATTTCAACATCCTGCCGCTCTATGTCGTGCTGATGTTCGGCGCGCCGATGATCGGCCTCGTCTATCGCATTGCTCGGCCGTTGCTGCTGCCCATTTCGCTGGCCGTCTATCTCGCGACGCTGGTCATGGGCGTGAATTTCCACACATGGCCGGTGGAGGGGCGCTGGTTTCTGAACCCCTTCGCCTGGCAATTGATCTTCGTGCTCGGCTTCGAGCTTGGCGGCAGGGACGGGCTGGCGCGCTGGGCGCAGACGCATCGCCGCGCGCTTCGTCTGGCGGCGCTCCCCATCGTCATCGCCGGCGCGGCGGCGGCGTTGCTGCAATGGTCGCCTGACCCGATCCGCGTTCCCGATCCGAAATTGCTGTTCATGTTTGACAAGACGTTTCTGTCGCCGGCGCGCGTGATCCATTGTCTGGCGCTGGTGGCGACTTTCGCCGGCCTGTTCGCCTATCTGGAAGGCCCGCTCCCGCGCATCACGCATTATTTGTCGATGCTCGGCCGTAATTCGCTCAATGTTTTCTGCGTTGGATCGCTGTTAAGCCTGATGGGGCAACTCGCTCGCTTCCTTTTGGGCGGAACTGTAGGAATCGACGCGATTATTCTTCTGCTTGGTCTCTCGATCATGGGTGTCGTCGGATGGGTGTCGGAATGGCGCGCGCGCTCGCAAGCGTCCTAATCCTGTGCTGCGGCCTCTCCGCCGCCGCGCAGGAGACGTCGCAGGAACAGGATGTGCCGCTCTCGCCGCAATGCGAGGCGCCCTCGGCGCTCGCGCCCGCGGCAGAACCGCTGGAGAACGCCGCCGCCAGCCTGCAACGCGGCCGCACCCTGCGCGTGTTGGCCATCGGCTCCTCGTCTACCTCCGGCGTCGGCGCCAGCTCGCGCTCCAAATCCTATCCCGCCCAGATGAGCGCGCTTTTGCTGAAGGCGTTGAAGGGCGTCGAGGTCGAAGTCACCAATCGCGGCGTGTCGGGCGAGGTGGCCAAGACCACGTCCGAACGTCTGCGCAGCGAAGTGGCGCTGCACAAGCCCGATCTCGTCATCTGGCAATTGGGCACCAACGACGCGCTCGCCCGCGTGCCGATGGAGGAGGTCGAGGCGACGGTGTCGGCGACGCTCGACTGGCTGAAGGAAAACCGCGTCGACGTCGTGCTCGTCGGGCCGCAATATACAACGCGCTACGCTCGCGATCCAAATTACGCGGCGATGCGCGATCTGTTGCGCAAGCTCGCCGAGCAGCACAAGGTGCTCTACATCCGTCGTTACGACGCCATGCAGGCCATCGCCCACGCCCGCGCCAGCCAGCAGATGATGGCCAACGACAATTTCCACCTCAACGATCTCGGCTATCAGTGCATGGCCGAACATATCGCCCGCGCCGTCGTCGGCGGCATCCACCTGCGCAAATACCGGCCGGGGGGGATGCCGTAAGGCATTGCGCTCAGGAGAGGCGGGGATTATTTTTCCTACTTGGTAGGAAAAGTCATGGCGAATATCGAAAAACTCAGCATCGCATTGACCGGTGAACAGGCGGCGGCGATCCGCGCCGCCGTGGAATCCGGCGAATACGCCACCACCAGTGAGGCCATTCGCGACGCTGTGCGCGATTGGCAAATGCAGCGCGATCTGCGGCAGGAAGAAATCGCGCGTCTACGCAAGCTGTGGGACGAGGGGGTGGCCAGCGGCGCCGCTACGCCGCTCGATATCGAAGACTTGCGCAGGCAGGCCCGCTCCCGTCTGCAGGAACTGAAGAAAGCTGCGCGGAATGCCGGCTGAAATTGTCTGGTCGCCTGCTGCGCGCCAGGATTTGCTGGACATCTATGTGCTGATCGGCTCCGAGCAACCGCGCGCCGCTGATCGCTATTTTGATCGGATTTTAGCCAGCGTGACGCGATTGTCGGAGCACCCGCGCATCGGAAAACGTCGGCCTGACATTCGCGCCGAAACACGGATGCTCGTTGAACGTCCTTATATCGTTCTGTATCGGACGGAGCCAGATTCGGATGATGGCGAGATCGCCCACGTGATTGTGATTCGCGTCGTTGATGGGCGTCGCGACCTGACCTCATTGTTTTGAGCCTTACGTCACCTCGAACCACCCCGAACCGCCCGCCGGCGCGGGGCCGATGGCCCAGCGGTCGATGGCCCATTTGCCGGGATTGTCGGCGAGAAAGGCGATGCGCTTCGTCTTGCCGGGCGGCGTCAGGATCGAGTCGCGCCAATAGGGCTCCCAGCCATCGTCGAGATCATGCAGCAAACGCGCGTGGTGGCCGTGGATATGCGCCTGCTGCGCGATCGTCGCGCGATTGACGAAGCCGAGCGAGACGCCCGTCCCGCGCTTCACCGAAAACAGCGGCTTGCCGGAAAAGCCCGCGTGGCGCGCGCCATTGGCCGAGCCGAGCGCGCTGTCCGCCTCCATGGCGATATCGAGCTTGAAGGCTTCCGCGAGCTTGATCGCCGGCGGCAGCGCGGCGTTAAGCGGCAGGCCGATCGGGGGCAGGGGCTCGCGCCGCCCGAGCGGGGGCGCGTCGGCGCGAAAGATCGCCAGCGTCGCGTCAGGCGCGTCCTGACCGCGCAGGATGATCGAGCCTTCGGCGCCGGCGCGTTCCGGCATGTCGAACATGATGTCGAACCGCGCCAGCGGCCCGACCGGAATCGTGTCGCGCACCGGCTGGAACGGATCGCAGGGCTGTCCGTCGATGGCGACGACCAGCGGTTTGAACCCGGCGAAGGAGACGATGTGGACCTTCGACGCAGTGGCGTTGGCGAGCCTCAGCCGGACGCGCGCGCCGGGCGCGAGGCTTTCCGACAGCGGAATGGCGCGGGAATTAATCAGAACCGCCTTGCCGTCCGGCGTCTCATGAATGGCGGCGATCAATTCGCGGTCGAAGGTCGGCGGATTCTCCTCATCGACGATCAGAAAGCCGCAAAGCCCGCGCGAAATCTGCGCGCCCGCGCCTTCGCAATGCGGGTGAAAGGCGAAAAAACCCGAATCCGGCGGCGTGAAGCGATAGTCAAAGCTCTGCCCCGGCGCGACGGCCTTCTGATTGAGCCCGGCGACGCCGTTCATGGAATTCTCGATGCGCACGCCCCGAAAATGCAGGCTGGTCGGCTGGTCGAGCCAGTTGGCGAGACGAACGCGCGCCTCCTCCCCCTTTTTCAGGCGCAGGATCGGGCCGGGACCACCCGCGCTCGCCCCCGCACCGGTGAAGCGAAACCCCGCCGGCTGCGCCTCGACGATGCGGAAATCCGCCCCCGCCATCTGCGCCCGCGCCGGCAGGGCCGCCAAGGTCGCGACGGTCGATCCAAGAAAAAGGCGGCGGGTGAGCATGGACGAGCCTCGGCGCGGGAATCGCGTGGGCTCATATAAGGGGAGCGCGGGACGGCCCGGCAAGGGCGCGCCCCCACCCCCGCACTTTTTTGCTGCATCGCCCGCGGACGATTGCTATAGAGCGCCACCCGAAGCGGTGAGACGGCTTCGCGCGGGAGCGATTCCGCGCGTGTTGCGGGCGTGGCGGAACTGGTAGACGCGCCGGATTTAGGTTCCGGTGGTGAAAATCGTGGGGGTTCGACTCCCTCCGCCCGCACCATGCCCCTCTGTCTTGCTGTTTTCTCAAAGAGTTTCCCGGGCGGCCGCCCGACCGAGCTTGAAAAAGGCGAAACACGATGCAAGTGACCGAAACCCTCTCGCAGGGCCTGAAGCGCGAATACAAGGTTCTGCTGGCCGCCAAGGATCTGGCCGAGCGCCTCGAAACCCAGCTCACCGAGATGAAGGACAAGGTCCGCATCAACGGCTTCCGCCCCGGCAAGGCGCCGCTTTCGCATCTGCGCAAGCTCTACGGCCGCTCGATCATGGGCGACGTCGTGCAGAACGCCGTCAACGACGCCAACCGCAAGATCATCGACGACAACGGCCTGCGCCTCGCCGCCGAGCCGAAACTCGACTTCCCCGGCGATCAGGCCGAGATGGAAAAGGTGATGGAAGCCCAGGGCGACCTCGCTTTCACCGTCGCGCTGGAGGTTCTGCCGAAATTCGAGATCGGCACGTTCGAGGACGTGTCGCTTGAGCGCCCCGTCGCCGACATTCAGGACGCCGACATCGACACCGTCGTCGAGCGCATGGCCTCGCAGAGCCGTAAGTTCGAGCCGAAGGCCGAGGGCGCCGAAGCCGCCAACGGCGACAAGGTGACGATCGACTTCACCGGCAAGCTCGACGGCGTGCCCTTCGAGGGCGGCACGGGCGGCGACGTCGATCTCGTGCTCGGCTCCGGCTCGTTCATCCCGGGCTTCGAGGAGCAGCTCGTCGGCATGAAGCAGGGCGACGAGCGCACCATCAACGTGACCTTCCCGGAGGCCTATAACGCTCCGAATCTCGCCGGCAAGGCCGCGACTTTCGACGTGACCGTGAAGGCGGTCGCCGCGCCGGGCGAACTCGTCATCGACGACGAACTCGGCAAGGCCTACGGTTTCGAGGACCTCGCCAAGTTCCGCGACGCCATTCGCGAAAACCTCCAGCGCGACTTCACCCGCGTCTCGCGCGAGCGCGTCAAGCGCGCGCTGCTCGACGCGCTCGATTCGAAATATTCCTTCGATCTGCCGGAAACGCTGGTGACGCAGGAATTCGCCGCCATCTGGAATCAGGTCGAGGCCGAACAGAAGCAGTCCGGCAAGACCTTCGAGGACGAAGGCACGACGGAAGACGAGCAGCGCGCTGAATACAACCGCATCGCCCAGCGCCGCGTGCGCCTTGGCCTCGTGATGGCCGAAATCGGCGAGAAGGCCGGCGTGCAGGTCACCGACGACGAAGTCACCGGCGGCATCATCGAGCGCGCCCGCATGTATCCCGGTCAGGAAAAGATGATCTGGGACTTCTACCGCAAGAATCCGCAGGCTCTGGCCGAAATCCGCGCCCCGATCTTCGAGGAAAAGGTCGTCGATCACATCGTCGCCCAGGCCAATGTGACCGACAAGAAGGTCACCCGCGAGGAGCTGTTCAAGGTTGAGGACGCCGAAGACGGCGCCGCCGCCACGGCCTGAAATCGTTGAATTTACGAAATCTTCGCGTGGCCGGGCCTGTGCCCGGCCATTGCCGTTTCGGAACGTCGAAACAAAGGCTTCGCCGTCAACCCTTTGCGAACCCCTCTGTCGTAACTATGTTTGCCGGAAACGGATCGGCTCCGGCGACCCGGCGATTCGCCCCGAGATGAAAGACGAGGACATGCGCGACCGCTCCCCCATGGAAATCTACGACAACTATCTGATCCCGCAGGTTATCGAGAACACCAGCCGGGGTGAACGCGGCTTCGACATCTATTCGCGTCTGCTGCGCGAACGCATCATCTTCCTGACCGGGCCGGTCGAGGACCATATGGCCTCGGTCATCGTCGCCCAGCTTCTCTTCCTCGAGGCCGAAAACCCGAAGAAAGAGATTTCGATGTATATCAATTCGCCCGGCGGCGTCGTCACGGCCGGCATGGCGATCTACGACACGATGCAGTTCATCCGCCCCAAGGTCTCGACGCTCTGCATCGGCCAGGCCGCCTCGATGGGCTCGCTGCTGCTGGCGGCCGGCGCGCCGGGCATGCGCTTCGCGCTGCCCAACGCGCGCATCATGGTGCACCAGCCTTCGGGCGGCTTCCAGGGGCAGGCGTCCGACATCCTGCGCCACGCCGAAGACATCATGAAGATCAAGAAGCGTCTGAACGAAGTCTACGTCCGCCACACCGGCAAGGATTACGACACGATCGAAAGCACGCTCGACCGCGATCATTTCATGACCGCCGAGGAGACGAAGGCTTTCGGCATCATCGATCAGGTGCTGGCGGAGCGCCCGGAGGAGCCGGCGGCCTGACGGCTGCGGCTTGATCCCCGGCGGCGGGCGTGCTTGCATCGCCCGTCGAGGCGCACAGGCGTCTCGGAACGCTTGAGGGGGGAATGACAGGGGCGAGCGTCGAGGAGGCCTCTCGACGCGGCTTCAGAACGGCGAAGTTTCCGTTTTGTTAAGCATGTCGCCATAGTTTTTGATGTGAGCGAGTCCGCCTCCGGGAACGCTCACGACGGAGAAACCTATGACCAAGGTCGGCGGCAGCGACTCGAAAAACACGCTCTACTGCTCGTTTTGCGGCAAGAGCCAGCACGAGGTTCGCAAGCTGATTGCGGGTCCGACGGTTTTCATCTGCGATGAATGCGTCGAACTGTGCATGGACATCATTCGCGAGGAGAACAAGTCCTCGCTCGTCAAGAGCCGCGACGGCATCCCGACGCCGAAGGAAATCTGCAAGGTTCTCGACGATTACGTGATCGGCCAGTTCCAGGCCAAGCGCGTCCTCTCGGTGGCCGTGCATAACCACTACAAGCGCCTGAACCACGCGACCAAGCACAACGACGTCGAACTGGCGAAGTCGAACATTTTGCTCGCCGGCCCGACCGGCTCGGGCAAGACGCTTCTCGCCCAGACGCTCGCGCGCATTCTCGACGTGCCCTTCACCATGGCCGACGCCACGACGCTGACCGAAGCCGGTTATGTCGGCGAGGACGTGGAGAACATCATTCTCAAGCTGCTGCAGGCCTCCGACTACAACGTCGAGCGGGCCCAGCGCGGCATCGTCTACATCGACGAAATCGACAAGATTTCGCGTAAGTCCGACAATCCGTCGATCACCCGCGACGTGTCGGGCGAGGGCGTGCAGCAGGCCCTTCTCAAGATCATGGAAGGCACGGTGGCGAGCGTGCCCCCGCAGGGCGGCCGCAAGCATCCGCAGCAGGAGTTCCTGCAGGTCGACACGACGAACATCCTGTTCATCTGCGGCGGCGCTTTCGCCGGCCTCGAGAAGATCATTTCGTCACGCGGCAAGAAGACCTCCATCGGCTTCGGCGCCACGGTCGACGGCCCGGACGATCGCCGCACCGGCGAAATCTTCCGTCAGGTCGAGCCCGAGGATCTGCTGAAATTCGGCCTCATCCCGGAATTCGTTGGCCGTCTGCCCGTCATCGCGACGCTGGAAGACCTTGACGAAGAGGCGCTGAAGAAGATTCTGACCGAGCCGAAAAACGCGCTGGTCAAGCAATATCAGCGCCTGTTCGAGATGGAGAACGTCGAGCTGACCTTCCAGGACGAGGCGTTGAACGTCATCGCCCGCAAGGCCATTGAGCGCAAGACCGGCGCGCGCGGCCTGCGTTCGATCATGGAGGGCATCCTGCTCGACACCATGTACGATCTGCCGGGCCTCGAGGGCGTCGAACAGGTCGTCATTGGGCCGGAAGTCATCGAGGGCAAGGCCAGACCGCTCTATATCTACGCCGAGCGGGACGCCAAGAGCGGCAACGCCAGCGCCTGATTTCTTTCCCGCCGGGCGGCGCGTCGTCGCCCGGCGGCTTTGTTTTTGCGTCCGCGTTCTGGCGCGTTACCCGGCCCGTCTTCCGGCGACTTGAAAGACCGTGCGCCCGGGGCCATCTTTTGAATTCGTGAAACCATGACGCCGGGGGCGCCCATCGGGGCCCTACGGCGCAGGCGGCGGTTTGATCGGGCGTTGCAAGACGCGTGGTTCGATCGAGGCCTGGCCTGACGGACGGCTCAACGCGAGCGTTCGGCAAGGCGCAAGCCAGACAGGACAAAAAAATGACGAGCGAGACCAAGAAGCAAAGCGTGACGCCCGGCGCGGTGGACAGCTATCCCGTGTTGCCGTTGCGCGACATCGTCGTCTTTCCCCATATGATCGTGCCGTTGTTCGTCGGCCGCGAGAAGTCGATCCGCGCGCTCGAAGAGGTGATGAAGGGCGACAAGCTCATCCTGCTCGCCACGCAGATCAACGCCGCCGACGACGATCCGGCCACGGACGCGATTTTCGACACCGGCACGCTTGCGACCGTGCTGCAGCTGCTCAAGCTGCCTGACGGCACGGTGAAGGTGCTGGTCGAAGGGCAGACGCGCGCCAAGGTGCGCCGCTATACCCGCACCGACGATTATTACGAGGCCGACGCCGAAGCGCTCGCCGACGATCCGGCCGACAAGGTCGAGGTCGAGGCGCTCGCGCGCTCCGTCGTGTCGGAATTCGAGAGCTATGTGAAGCTCAACAAGAAGGTCTCGCCGGAGGTCGTCGCCGCCGTTTCGCAGATCGACGATTACGCCAAGCTCGCCGACACCATCGCCTCGCATCTTGCGGTGAAGATCACCGACAAGCAGGCGGTGCTCGAACTGACCGGCGTGCCGAAGCGGCTGGAGAAGTGTCTTGCCCTGATGGAAAGCGAAATCTCGGTCCTGCAGGTCGAGAAGCGCATCCGCACGCGCGTCAAGCGCCAGATGGAGAAGACGCAGCGCGAGTACTATCTCAACGAGCAGATGAAGGCGATCCAGAAGGAGCTTGGCGACGAGGACGGCAAGGACGATCTCGCCGAGATCGAGGAGCGCATCAAGACCGTCAAGCTGTCGAAGGAAGCCCGCGACAAGGCGATGGCCGAGCTGAAGAAGCTGCGCCAGATGTCGCCCATGTCGGCCGAGGCGACGGTGGTGCGCAACTATCTCGACTGGCTGCTGTCGATCCCGTGGAACAAGCGTTCCAAGGTCAAGAAGGACATCGTCGGCGCCGAGGAAATTCTCGACTCCGATCACTTCGGCCTCGACAAGGTCAAGGAGCGCATCCTCGAATATCTGGCCGTGCAGCAGCGCGCCAACAAGCTGACGGGTCCCATCATCTGCCTCGTCGGTCCGCCCGGCGTCGGCAAGACCTCGCTCGGCAAATCGATCGCCAAGGCGACCGGCCGCGAATTCGTGCGCATGTCGCTCGGCGGCGTGCGCGACGAGGCCGAGATTCGCGGTCACCGCCGCACCTATATCGGTTCGATGCCCGGCAAGCTCATCCAGTCGATGCGCAAGGCCAAGACCTCCAATCCGCTCTTCCTGCTCGACGAGATCGACAAGATGGGCATGGATTTCCGCGGCGATCCGTCGGCGGCCCTGCTGGAGGTGCTCGACCCTGAGCAGAACTCGACCTTCAACGACCATTACCTCGAGGTCGATTACGACCTGTCGAACGTGATGTTCGTGACGACGGCGAACACGCTGAACATCCCTGCGCCGCTCATGGACCGCATGGAGATCATCCGCATCGCCGGCTACACCGAAGACGAGAAGGTCGAGATTTCGCGGCGCCATCTCATCCCGGCCGCTGTCAAGAAGCACGGCCTCGACGAGAAGGAATGGTCGATCGACGACGCGGGCCTGCTGACGCTCATTCGCCGCTACACGCGTGAGGCCGGCGTCCGCAACCTTGAGCGCGAGATTTCCAATCTCGTGCGCAAGGCGGTCAAGCAGATCCTCACCGACAAGCGCAAGTCGGTGGCTGTCACCGACGCCAACATCGCCGATTATCTCGGCGTGCCGAAGTTCCGTTACGGGCAGGCCGAGACGGAAGATCAGGTCGGCGTCGTCACGGGGCTTGCCTGGACGGAAGTCGGCGGCGAATTGCTGACCATCGAAGGCGTCATGATGCCCGGCAAGGGCCGTATGACGGTGACGGGCAACCTGAAGGACGTGATGAAGGAATCGATTTCGGCGGCGGCGTCCTACGTCCGTTCGCGCGCGGTCGATTTCGGGATCGAGCCGCCGATCTTCGACCGGCGCGACATCCATGTGCACGTGCCCGAGGGCGCGACCCCGAAGGACGGTCCGTCGGCAGGGGTGGCCATGGCCACCGCCATCGTCTCGGTGCTCACCGGCATCCCGGTGCGCCGCGACATCGCGATGACCGGCGAGATCACGTTGCGCGGGCGCGTGCTGCCGATCGGCGGCCTGAAGGAGAAGCTGCTGGCGGCGCTGCGCGGCGGCCTGAAGAAGGTGCTGATCCCGGCCGACAACGCCAAGGATCTCGTCGACATTCCGGCCTCCGTGAAGAACGAACTCGAGATCGTGCCGGTCTCCCGGATGGGCGAGGTGCTGGCGCACGCCCTCGTGCGCAAGCCGACGCCGATCGTCTGGGACGAGAAGTCGGCGCCGGCGGCGCTCGAGCGCTCCGACGAGGACGGTCCGGGGCTCGTCGCCCATTAACGAAATTCCACGACCCCAAAGGCCGCAATCCGCTGGATTGCGGCCTTTTTTTATGCGCGGTGCGCGCAGGCGCTTGATTCGCGGGCTTTTGTCGCGTCGTGCAGGCCGCAAACCTTGCAATTGCGGCCGTTTGAGCACATCAATCGTCGGCGCCGGGCGAAGATTCGCCGGCGCGGAATCAGCGCGGAACGGGTTGCCCCCGACCGGGCGGCGGATCGGACGATGTTCGATCCGGACGGTGTTGTCGTGCGGGCGAAGAGATGCGGCCCGGAGTTTTCAGGAGCGAAGCCATGAACAAGATGGAACTTGTCGAACACGTTGCGGAGGAGATGAATACGTCGAAGGCGGACGCGGCCCGCGCGATCGATTCCGTCCTCGAGGGAATCACCAAGGCGGTCAAGAAGGGCGACGAGGTTCGTCTCGTGGGTTTCGGCACGTTCTCGGTCAAGAAGCGCGCGGCCGGCAAGGGCCGCAATCCGGCGACCGGCGAGGAGATCAAAATCCCGGCGTCCAAGAGCGTGCGCTTCAAACAGGGCGCCGCCCTCAAGGCCGCGGTCAACAAGGGCAAGTGATCGGCCTCGCTTGGCTTGTATCGACGGGAGGCTCCGCCTCCCCTGGCTTGTATCGACGGGAGGCTTAGGCCTCCCGTTTCGCTTTCCGGCCCGGCGGCGGACCAGGGCATGATGGACCGGATTGCTTTACCGCCCGCCGATTGCGTATGAGATGGGCCTCGCCGCGAGGCGCTGAGGGCGGTTAGCTCAGTTGGTAGAGCATCTCGTTTACACCGAGAGGGTCGGCGGTTCGAGACCGTCACCGCCCACCATCGAAACAGGAGCCGCGTGGCTGTGAGGTTTCGCATCGCGCTGGGCGCGCTCGTCGCCGCCGCTTTTTTCGTCCCGGCGACGCCCGCTTCCGCCGACATGGACTTCCGCGTCGTCATGGCCGGGGGCGGCGCCCGCGTCATCGCCGCCGAGGGGCAGATCAGCCGATCGACGCCGGAAGCGTTGCACGCCTTCCTGCGCGCCAACGTCCAGCGCGGCGTCCGCGCCGTCGTCTACATGCATTCGCCCGGCGGCAGCGTGCGCGGCTCGATGGATCTGGGCGAGGCCTTCCGCCGCCTCGGCGTCGCCGTCGTGATCGCGCGAGTCGCGGGCGGCGACGAATCGCGGCCGGGACGCACAACGGCCGGCGGCTGCTTTTCGGCCTGCGTCTACGCGCTGATGGGCGGCGCCAAACGAGTCGTGCCGCCGCAGAGTCTTGTTGGCGTCCACAAAATGTTCGCCATGCGCGCCGGCGGCGACCCGTCAGGCGATTCCGGCGGCCGCGATTTCGACGACGGCCGAGTCGCGTCGGGCCTGGCGCGCTACGCCGCGCGGATGGGCGTGAGTCGCGAACTGATCGCGCGCGCCGAGCGCTCCTCGCCGGACGCTATCTACATGCTCAATCAATCGGAAATTCGCCGCTGGCGCCTTGCCGTTCCGGCGCTTTGAAAAAAGACGGGCGCAAACTGCGGATAAATTTCCGCGATGGCGCTTGACTTGATCGGCCCACTATCTTATCCGGGCCTCCTCCGACGGCGATGCATCGCGTCGCCGCCGCGGGGGAGTAGCTCAGTTGGTTAGAGCGCCGGCCTGTCACGCCGGAGGTCGCGGGTTCGAGCCCCGTCTCTCTCGCCATTTTCCAGTCTTTTCCTGACATCCGTCAAAACGCCGCGAGACTGCCGCGCGTCCGTCGCGTGGGGGCGTCGAAAGACACTAGCCTATCGGCCTATACGGCCGGCTTTCGGCTTGCGCGGTCCGGCGCACTGCGATACGGATCGGCGCAGTTCCCGGGCAGGCCGTTCCGCGCCCCGCGCAGACGCCTTCGCACCGGCAACGCCAGCCTTGGGTCGGTCCATGTCGAGCCTCTTCGATCAATATCTGCCGTTGGCCATTTTTATGGCGATCGCGGCCGTCATCGCGGGCGTCCTGCTGCTTGCGCCCTTCCTCATCGCCTACAAGGCGCCGGATGCGGAAAAGCTGTCGGCCTACGAATGCGGCTTCAACGCCTTCGACGACGCGCGCATGAAGTTCGACGTGCGCTTCTATCTCGTCTCGCTGCTGTTCATCATCTTCGATCTGGAAGTGGCCTTCCTCTTCCCGTGGGCGGTGGCCTTCAAGGAGGTTGGCGCGCTCGGCTTCTGGTCGATGATGGTCTTCCTCGGCGTGCTGACCATCGGCTTCGTCTATGAATGGAAGAAGGGAGCCCTCGAATGGGATTGAACCGCCCCACCGAGACGGCGATCGCCCGCGCCCCGCGCGGCATCCTCGATCCCCGCACCGGCAAGCCGGTCGGCGCGGACGATCCGTTCTTCATCGACGTCAACAATCAGCTCGCCGACAAGGGCTTTCTGGTCACTTCGACCGATGAGCTGATCACCTGGGCGCGCACCGGCTCGCTCATGTGGATGACGTTCGGTCTGGCCTGCTGCGCCGTCGAGATGATGCAGGCCTCCATGCCGCGCTACGACGTCGAGCGATTCGGCTTCGCCCCGCGCGCCAGCCCGCGCCAGTCCGACGTGATGATCGTCGCCGGCACGCTCACCAACAAGATGGCGCCGGCTCTGCGCAAGGTCTATGACCAGATGCCCGAGCCGCGTTACGTCATCTCGATGGGCTCCTGCGCCAACGGCGGCGGTTATTATCATTACAGCTATTCGGTTGTGCGCGGCTGCGACCGCGTCGTGCCGGTGGACGTCTATGTGCCGGGCTGCCCGCCGTCGGCCGAGGCGCTCGTTTACGGCATTCTGCTGCTGCAACGGAAAATCCGCCGCACCGGCACGATCGAACGCTAAAGCGTCGGGGCTGACGCCGATCAAGGCGCCTGCCCCGCGAAAGACCAATGTTTCCGCCGCGCCTTCGGGCCGGGCCTAGAAATGGCGAGTGAGATGGACGAATCGCTGAAAAGCCTCGGGGCGACGATTTCGCAAAAGCTCCCCGGCGCGGTGACGGATGTGAAAGTCGCCTATGGCGAGCTCACCATCACCGTCGATCCGGCGCGCCTCGTCGAAGTCGCGACCTTCCTGCGCGACGACGCCGATTGCCTCTTCGTGAATTTCGTCGATACGACGGCCGTCGATTGGCCGGCGCGCGCCAAGCGCTTCGATGTCGTGACGCATTTGCTGTCGCCGAAGCACAACAGCCGCATTCGCGTGAAATGCGAGACGAGCGAAGACGCGCCCGTCCCCTCGCTCATCGACGTATGGCCCGCCGCTGGCTGGTTCGAGCGCGAGGCCTACGACATGTATGGCGTCATTTTCGACGGCCATCCGGACCTGCGCCGCATGCTTACCGACTACGGCTTCGAAGGGCATCCTTTGCGCAAGGATTTCCCGATGACGGGCTATGTCGAGGTGCGTTACGACGACCAGCAGAAGCGCGTCGTCTACGAGCCGGTGAAGCTCGTGCAGGATTACCGCAATTTCGATTTCCTCTCGCCATGGGAGGGCGCGCCTGAATACGTCCTTCCGGGCGACGAGAAAGCCAAGGCGTGACGGGGAGCAGGGCAGAGCGATGACCGAGCACAACGTCCGCAATTTCTCGATCAATTTCGGCCCGCAGCATCCGGCCGCGCACGGCGTGTTGCGCCTCGTGCTGGAGCTTGACGGCGAGGTGGTCGAGCGCGTCGATCCGCATATCGGCCTGCTGCATCGCGGCACCGAAAAGCTGATGGAATCGCGCACCTATCTCCAGAACGTGCCCTATTTCGATCGGCTCGATTATTGCGCGCCGATGAATCAGGAGCATGCCTTCTGCCTCGCGATCGAGAAGATGCTCGATGTCGAGGTTCCGCGTCGCGGCCAGCTCATCCGCGTGCTCTATTCCGAAATCGGCCGCATCCTGTCGCATCTGCTCAACGTCACGACGCAGGCGATGGACGTTGGCGCGCTCACCCCGCCGCTGTGGGGCTTCGAAGAGCGCGAGAAGCTGATGGTGTTCTACGAGCGCGCCTGCGGCGCCCGCATGCACGCCAATTATTTCCGTCCGGGCGGCGTCGGTCGCGACCTGCCGGTCAAGCTGATCGAAGACATCGGCGAATGGTGCGATCCGTTCCTGAAAGTGCTCGACGATCTGCATAATCTCTTCATCGAGAACCGCATCTTCAAACAGCGCAACGTCGACATCGGCGTCGTGTCGCTAGACGAGTGCTGGAAATGGGGCTTCTCGGGCGTCATGGTGCGCGGCTCGGGCGCGGCGTGGGATTTGCGCAAGTCGCAGCCCTACGAGTGCTACGAGGAAATGGACTTCGACATCCCGATCGGCCGCCACGGCGATTGCTACGATCGCGCCGTCATCCGCATGGAGGAAATGCGGCAGTCGGTGAAGATCATGAAGCAATGCGTCGCCAAGCTGCTCGCCGCAGACGGGCAGGGCCCCGTGCTGACGCAGAACCACAAGATCACGCAGCCGTCGCGCAAGGATATGAAGCGCTCGATGGAAGCGCTGATCCATCATTTCAAACTGTTCACCGAGGGCTTCAAGACGCCCCCCGGCGAGGTCTATGCGGCCGTCGAGGCGCCCAAGGGCGAGTTCGGCGTCTATCTGGTCTCGGACGGCGGCGACCGGCCCTACAAGTGCAAGATTCGCGCGCCGGGTTTCGCCCATCTGCAATCGATGGACTTCATGTGCCGCGGCCACATGCTCGCCGACGTGTCTGCGATCCTCGGATCGCTCGACATCGTTTTCGGCGAAGTGGACCGGTAAGGCGCGACGCGAGGAGTTGAAGGAAGATGGCCGTTCGCAGACTGGCGAAAGAGCAGCCCGAGAGCTTCGAATTCACGCCTGAGAATCTGGCGTGGGCGAAGACCGTGATCGCGCGCTATCCCGAAGGCCGTCAGGCCTCCGCCGTCATCCCGCTGTTGTGGCGGGCGCAGGCGCAGCACGATTACTGGCTGCCCAAGGCCGCCATCGAGAAGGTCGCCGACATGCTCGGCATGCCGCATATCCGCGCGATGGAAGTGGCCACCTTCTACTCGATGTTCAACCTCGAGCCGGTCGGCAAATATTTCATCCAGCTTTGCGGCACCACGCCCTGCATGCTGCGCGGCTCCAACGAGCTGAAGGCCGAACTGCTGAAGCGCGTCGGTCCCGAGCGCAAGGTCTCCGCCGACGGCATGTTCGCGTGGCTTGAGGTCGAGTGCCTCGGCGCCTGCTCGAACGCCCCGATGGCCCAGATCAACGACGATTATTACGAAGATCTGACGCCGGAAAATCTGAACAAGCTGCTCGACGATCTCGCCGCCGGTCGCCCCGTGAAAAAGGGCTCGCAGATCGGCCGCGTCTGCTCCGAGCCGGTGGGCGGAACGCTCTCGGCGCTGACCGAATTTTACGGAACGGATGGGCGCTCCGGCCCGCATTCCGTCCCCGCAGAGAAGAAGTGAGGCGCTGACGATGCTCGCGGACAAGGATCGCATCTTCACGAACCTCTACGGCTACGGCGACTGGACGCTGAAAGGCGCCCGCGCGCGCGGCGCCTGGGACAACACCAAGGGCCTGCTCGAAAAGGGCAAGGACTGGATCATCAACGAGATGAAAGCCTCGGGGCTGCGCGGCCGCGGCGGCGCCGGCTTCCCCACCGGCCTCAAATGGTCCTTCATGCCCAAGCGCGATCCCGCGCGCCCGTCCTATCTCGTCGTCAACGCCGACGAATCCGAGCCCGGCACCTGTAAGGACCGCGAAATCCTGCGCAACGATCCGCATCTGCTGATCGAAGGCTGCATGATCGCGTCTTTCGCGATGGAGGCCAACGCCTGCTACATCTACGTGCGCGGCGAATATATCCACGAGCGCGAGCGTCTGCAGGCCGCCGTCGATCAGGCCTATGAGGCCAAGCTGATCGGCAAGGACAACATCCACGGCTATCCGTTCGATCTCTACGTCCATCACGGCGCCGGCGCCTATATCTGCGGCGAAGAGACGGCGCTGCTCGAAAGCCTCGAAGGCAAGAAGGGCATGCCGCGCCTGAAGCCGCCGTTCCCGGCCAATATGGGCCTCTATGGCTGCCCGACCACGGTCAACAACGTCGAGTCGATCGCCGTGGCGCCGACCATCCTGCGTCGCGGCGCCGCGTGGTTCTCGGGCTTCGGCGCGAAGAACAACGCCGGAACCAAGCTGTTCTGCGTCTCCGGCCACGTCAACAAGCCGTGCAACGTCGAAGAGGCGATGTCGATTCCGTTCCGCGAACTGATTGATCGTCATTGCGGCGGCGTTCGCGGCGGCTGGGACAACCTGCTGGCGGTCATCCCCGGCGGTTCGTCAGTGCGCTGTGTGCCGGCCGATCAGATCATCGATTGCCCGATGGATTTCGATTCTCTCGGCAAGCTGCGTTCGGGCCTCGGCACGGCGGCGGTCATCGTCATGGACAAGTCGACCGATATCGTCCGCGCCATCGCGCGCCTGTCTGCCTTCTACAAGCACGAGAGCTGCGGCCAGTGCACGCCGTGCCGCGAAGGCACCGGATGGATGTATCGGGTCATGCAGCGCATGGCCGAAGGCCGCGCCCAGAAGCGCGAGATCGACATGCTGCTCGACGTGACGAAACAGGTCGAAGGCCACACGATTTGCGCCCTTGGCGACGCGGCCGCATGGCCGATCCAGGGCCTCATCACCCATTTCCGCGGCGAGATCGAAAAGCGCATCGACCAATATGCGGCCAATCCGCATAGCGATCCCGTGCGCGTGGCGGCGGAATGAATGAATTTCCGCGCGGGCTTCCCGCGCGGACGTAGGAACGAGCGTTCCGGTCGCAGGGCCGGGAAGGGCAGAAGGGTAAGGACAAGTCTCGATGGCCAAGATCAGCATCGATGGCGTCGAAATTGACGTGCCGGCCGAATACACGCTGTTGCAGGCGTGCGAGGAGGCGGGCAAGGAGATTCCGCGCTTCTGCTATCACGAGCGCCTGTCGGTCGCCGGCAATTGCCGCATGTGCCTCGTCGAGGTGAAGGGCGGACCGCCGAAGCCGACGGCCTCCTGCGCCATGGCGGTGCGCGACCTGCGTCCCGGCCCGAACGGCGAGCCGCCGGTCGTCCTCACCAATTCGCCGATGGTCAAGAAGGCCCGCGAAGGCGTGATGGAGTTCATGCTCATCAACCATCCGCTCGATTGCCCGATCTGTGATCAGGGCGGCGAATGCGACCTGCAGGATCAGGCGGTCGCCTTCGGCATCGACGGCTCGCGCTTCGGCGAAAACAAGCACGCCGTCGCCAACAAATATATCGGCCCTCTGGTTAAGACCGAGATGACGCGCTGCATCCATTGCACGCGCTGCGTCCGCTTCACCGCCGAAGTCGCCGGCACCTGCGACATGGGCGCGATGAATCGCGGTGAGGACACCGAGATCACCACCTATCTCGAAACCGCGATGACCTCGGAATTGCAGGGCAACATCGCCGATCTTTGCCCGGTCGGCGCGCTGTTGCCGCGTCCGCAGAATTTCCGCGCCCGTCCGTGGGAATATGTGAAGACCGAATCCATCGACGTGATGGATGCGCTGGGTTCCGCCATTCGCATCGACACGCGCGGCCGCGAGGTCATGCGCATCATGCCGCGTCTCAACGACGACGTGAACGAGATCTGGATTTCGGACAAGACGCGTCAGGTCGTCGACGGCCTGCGCACGCAGCGCCTCGATCGCCCCTATGTGCGCGAGGCCGGCAAGCTGCGGCCCGCGAGCTGGGCCGAGGCCTTCGCCGCCATCGCCGCCAAGGTGAAGGCTGCTGCGCCCGCGCGCATTGGCGCCATCGCCGGCGATCTGGCGAGCGTTGAGGAAATGTTCGCGCTGAAGTCGCTGATGGAGAAGCTCGGCTCGGCCAACGTCGACTGCCGCCAGGACGGAACGCATCTGCACCCGTCGCATGGCCGCGCCTCCTACGTCTTCAACGCGACGGTCGCGGGCATCGAGCAGGCCGACGCCGTGCTCATCGTCGGCTCCAATCCGCGCAAGGAGGCGCCGGTTCTCAACGCCCGCATCCTCAAGCGCTGGCGCCAGGGCGGCTTGCAGGTCGCGCTCATCGGCGAGAAGGCGGATCTGACCTATCCCGCGCAATATCTTGGCGCAGGCCCCGATACGCTCGCCAATCTTGGCGCCTTCGGCGACGTGCTGGCCAAAGCTGAGCGTCCGCTGGTCATCGTCGGGCAGGGCGCTCTGACCCGCGCCGACGGCCTCGCCATCCTCGCCAAGGCGGCGAAGCTGGCGCAGCGCGACGGCTGGAACGGCCTCAGCGTTCTGCATACGGCGGCGTCCCGCGTCGGCGGCCTCGACATCGGCTTCGTGCCGGGCGAGGGCGGTCTCGATGCGGCGGGCATGGCCAAGGCCGGCGCGCTCGACGTGCTGTTCAGCCTCGGCGCCGACGAGATCGACGTCGCGGCTGGCGCCTTCGTCGTCTATCAGGGCTCGCACGGCGACAAGGGCGCGCATCGCGCCGATGTCATCCTGCCGGGCGCGGCCTATACCGAGAAATCGGGAACCTACGTCAACACCGAAGGCCGCGTTCAGGTCTCCGACCGCGCCAACTTCCCGCCCGGCGACGCGCGCGAGGACTGGGCGATCCTGCGCGCGCTCTCCGACGCGCTCGGCCAGCGCCTGCCGTTCGACTCGCTCGCCGCCCTGCGCGCCGCTCTGCGCGCCGCGCATCCGGTCATGGCCGGCGTCGATCAGATCGCCGCAGGCGGCGCGCTCGACCTTGCGGAAGGCGCGCTCGACAAGGCGCCCCTGGTCAATGCGGTTCAGAATTTCTATTTCACCAACCCCATCGCCCGCGCCTCTGCGGTGATGGCGGAATGTTCGGCCCTGGCGCAGTCGCGACTGCAACAGGCGGCGGAATAAGAGGGAGCCGACGACGTGATGGAATGGTTGCTTCCTCTGCTGATCGTGGTCGCCAAGACGCTCGCCGTCCTGGTCATCCTGCTCGTCTACATCGCCTTCATGCTGCTGGCTGACCGCAAGGTCTGGGCGGCGGTGCAATTGCGCCGCGGCCCCAACGTCGTCGGCCCATGGGGCTTGCTGCAATCCTTCGCCGACTTGCTGAAGTTCGTCTTCAAGGAGCCGACGATCCCCTCGAGCGCTAACAAGGGCGTGTTCCTGATCGCGCCCTTCGTGCTTGCGACGCTGGCGCTGGCCGCCTGGGCGGTCATTCCGGTCGCGGACGGCTGGGCGGTCGCCAATCTCAACGTCGGCATTCTCTACATTCTGGCGATTTCGTCGCTCGGCGTGTATGGCGTCATCATGGGCGGCTGGGCGTCGAACTCGAAATATCCGTTCCTCGCCGCGCTGCGTTCAGCCGCGCAGATGGTGTCCTACGAAGTCTCCATCGGCTTCGTCATCATCACCGTTCTGCTCTGCGCCGGTTCGCTGAATCTCAACGATATCGTCAAGGCGCAGGACACCAAATTCGGCATGCTCGGCTGGTATTGGCTGCCGCTGTTCCCGATGTTCGTCATCTTCTTCATCTCGGCGCTGGCCGAGACGAACCGTCCGCCCTTCGATCTGGTCGAGGCCGAGTCCGAACTCGTCGCCGGCTTCATGGTTGAATACGGTTCGACGCCTTACCTGCTGTTCATGCTCGGCGAATACGTGGCCATCATGACCATGTGCGCGCTGACGACGATCCTGTTCCTCGGCGGCTGGCTGTCGCCGCTGCCCTTCGCGCCCTTCACCTGGGTGCCGGGCGTGATCTGGTTCGTCCTGAAGATGTCGCTGGTCTTCTTCATGTTCGCCATGGTGAAGGCTTTTGTGCCCCGCTATCGCTACGACCAGCTCATGCGTCTCGGCTGGAAGGTCTTCCTGCCGCTGTCGCTGGCCATGGTCGTCGTGGTGGCTCTTGTCCTGCATCTCACCGGATGGGGTGGAGCGCACTGAATGGTTGTCTCTCTCGCCGGCTTCATCGGCGCCTGCGTCGGCTTTCTGCTGGGTCTCTTTGACTACAAGGCGGTCGGCGGCATCCTGGAAGCCAAGATGCGGGAGAGAATTCGCCCTGCCGATCAGGCCGGGCGGGAGAGTTTGGAAAGCAGGATTCGCTGGGTGAGGCGGGCCCTGTTCGTAACGACGGTGATCGGTTTTCCGATTGTCGGCTACCTGTTCGGGGCCACGCTCGGAACTAATTGAAGACAGACGCGCCATATCCGCGCGAGAGGAACGGAACATGAGGCTCGATCAGGCTGCCAAAGCCCTCTTCCTGAAGGAGTTCGTCGGCGCATTCGTGCTGTCGATGCGGTACTTCTTCAAGCCGAAGGCGACCCTGAACTATCCGCATGAGAAAAACCCGACCTCGCCGCGCTTCCGCGGCGAGCATGCGCTGCGTCGCTATCCCAATGGCGAAGAGCGTTGCATCGCCTGCAAGCTTTGCGAGGCGATCTGCCCGGCGCAGGCCATCACCATCGAGGCCGGCCCGCGTCGCAACGACGGCACCCGCCGCACGACGCGCTACGACATCGACATGGTGAAGTGCATCTATTGCGGCTTCTGTCAGGAGGCCTGCCCGGTCGACGCCATCGTCGAGGGGCCGAACCAGGAATTCGCGGTCGAAACCCGCGAGGAGCTTTTCTACGACAAGCAGCGTCTGCTGGAGAACGGCGCGCGCTGGGAGCGGGAGCTGGCGCGCAACATCGTCATGGACGCGCCCTATCGCTGAGTGACAGGGCGTGGCGGACACTCCGCCGCGCCGGATATGCAATGGCGCCTTCGCGGCGCCGCAAACGGGGAAAGACGCCTCGCCTGACATGCGCATGAAGCGCGGCGGACGAGGGGAGACGAGGTCGAACAAGATGACAGTCGCCGCCGCCTTCTTCTATCTGTTCTCGACCGTCATGATCGCGTCCGCGTTCATGGTGATCGCGGCGCGCAACCCCGTTCATTCGGTGTTGTATCTCATCCTCGCCTTCTTCAACGCGGCGGGCCTGTTCCTGCTGATGGGCGCGGAATTTCTCGCGATGCTGCTGGTCGTCGTCTATGTCGGCGCGGTGGCGGTGCTCTTCCTCTTCGTCGTCATGATGCTCGACGTCGACTTCGCGGAACTGAAACAGGGCTTCCTGCAATATCTGCCGATCGGCGCGCTCATCGGCGCCGTGGTGCTGATCGAGCTGGTGCTTGTCGTCGGCTCGTGGACTTTCGCCTCGGATAAGGTCGCCGCAGCCGCGCCCGCCGCCGTCGGCGTCTCCAATACCGCCGCGCTCGGCCGCATCCTCTACACGGATTACATCTATCTGTTCCAGGCGTCGGGCCTCGTGCTGCTGACCGCGATGATCGGCGCCATCGTGCTGACGCTGCATCACCGCCCCAACGTCAAGCGTCAGGACCTCGCCAAACAGGCCGCCCGCACGCCGGACGAAGCCATCGAAATTCGCAAAGTGCCGTCGCGGCAGGGCGTCTGAGGAGAGCGCGAAATGGTTATCGGCCTCACCCAATATCTTGTCGTCGCGGCGGCGCTGTTCACGCTCGGCGTGCTCGGCATCATCCTCAACCGCAAGAACATCATCGTTATTCTGATGTCGATCGAACTCATCCTGTTGTCGGTCAACATCAATCTGGTCGCGTTCTCGACCTTCCACGGCGATCTCGTCGGCCAGGTGTTCGCGCTGTTCATCCTGACGGTCGCGGCGGCTGAAGCCGCCATCGGCCTCGCCATTCTCGTCACCTATTATCGCAACCGCGGCTCGATCGCGGTCGAAGACATCAACATGATGAAGGGCTGAGCGGACATGTACGTCGCAATTGTCTTTCTCCCCCTTCTGGGCTTCCTGATCGCCGGCCTTTTTGGTCGGCAGCTTGGGCCGCGCCCGTCGGAACTGATCACGACCGGACTTCTGTTCGTCTCCTGCCTCCTGTCGTGGGTCGCCTTCAGCCAGATCGCGATCGGCTCGGCGCCGATGAGCGTTCCCGTCATCACCGACTGGATCGTGTCCGGCGACGTCAAGGTCAACTGGGCTCTGCGCATCGACAGCCTGACGGCGGTTATGCTCGTCGTCGTCACGACCGTGTCGTCGCTCGTGCATCTCTATTCCATCGGCTACATGCACGAGGATCCCTCGCGCCAGCGCTTCTTCGGCTACCTGTCGCTGTTCACCTTCGCCATGCTGATGCTGGTGACGGCCGACAACCTGCTGCAGATGTTCTTCGGCTGGGAGGGCGTCGGTCTCGCCTCCTACCTGCTGATCGGCTTCTGGTTCCAGAAGCCCTCGGCCAACGCCGCCGCCATCAAGGCCTTCGTCGTCAACCGCGTCGGCGACTTCGGCTTCGCGCTCGGCATCTTCCTGGTCTTCTACCTGACCAATTCGGTCGCTTTCGATCAGGTCTTCGCGGCCGCGCCCGGTCTCGTCGGCAAACAGATCCACGTCTTCGGCATGAATGTCGACGCGCTGACCATCACCTGCCTCTTGCTGTTCATGGGCGCGATGGGCAAGTCGGCGCAGTTCCTGCTGCACACCTGGTTGCCGGACGCGATGGAAGGCCCGACGCCGGTCTCCGCTCTCATCCACGCCGCGACCATGGTCACCGCCGGCGTGTTCATGGTGGCGCGTCTGTCGCCGCTCTTCGAACTGGCGCCTGTCGCTCTTGGCGTCGTCACCGTCGTCGGCGGGATCACGGCGCTGTTCGCCGCGACCGTCGGTCTGGTGCAGAACGACATCAAGCGCGTCATCGCCTATTCGACCTGCTCGCAGCTCGGCTACATGTTCGTCGCGCTCGGCGTCGGCGGCTATGCGATGGGCATCTTCCACCTGTTCACGCACGCCTTCTTCAAGGCTCTGCTGTTCCTGGGCGCCGGCTCGGTCATCCATGCGATGGCGCACGAGCAGGACATGCGCAACATGGGCGGCCTGTCGAAATACATCCCCGGCACGTTCTGGATGATGACGATCGGCACCTTCGCGCTGACGGGCTTCCCGCTCACCGCCGGCTTCTTCTCGAAAGACGCGATCATCGAGGCGGCTTACGCCGCGCAGAAGCCGGGCGCCGTCTTCGCCTTCCTCTGCGTCATCGTCGCCGCGGGCCTGACCTCGTTCTATTCGTGGCGTCTCGTATTCATGACCTTCTTCGGCGACGAGAAGTGGCGTCACGCCGCCGACGCCCACGGCCATGACGCGCATGGACACGCCGCGCATGGTCATGACGATCACGCCCATGCGGCGGCCTCGCATGACGATCATCACGGGCCCTCGCCGGACCACACGCCGCATGAATCGCCGGCCGTGATGATGATCCCGCTCTATGTTCTGGCCGTCGGCGCGCTCTTCGCGGGCCTCGCCTTCAAGGACTTCTTCATCGGTCACGGCTTTGCCGAGTTCTGGAAGAAGTCGCTGTTCGTGGCGAAGGACAACAACATTCTCGATGCGATGCACCATGTGCCGCATTGGGTCGGCATGGCGCCCTTCGTCATGATGTCGATCGGCTTCCTGGTGGCGGCCTACGCCTACGTCATCCGTCCGGGAACGGCTGACCGCTGGGCCAAGGCCAACCCGCTGCTCTACAAGTTCTTCCTGAACAAGTGGTACTTCGACGAGCTCTATGACTTCCTGTTCGTGCGCCCGGCTTTCTGGCTTGGCCGCCTGTTCTGGAAGACCGGCGACGGCCGCATCATTGACGGAATGGGCCCTGACGGCGTCGCCGCGCGCGTCGTCGACGTGACCAACCGCGCTGTGAAGCTGCAGTCCGGCTACGTCTATCACTACGCATTCGCGATGCTCATCGGCGTCGCGGCCTTCATTACCTGGTATCTGGTCGGCGGGGTGCGCTGATGTTCGGCTTCGGCATTCTTTCTGGCCTCGTTTTCCTGCCGCTTCTCGGCGCGCTGGCCATTCTCGTTCTGCCTGGCGGCGACAGCGAGGCGACAAAACGCAACACGCGCTGGATCGCGCTGTGGACGACGTTGATCGTCTTTGTCTTGTCGCTGGTCGCCTGGGGGCGTTTCGACACGGCTTCGGCGGCGTTCCAGTTGGTCGAGGAAAAAAGCTGGATCGTCGGCGGTCTGGTCTACAAGCTCGGCGTTGACGGCATGTCCATGCCCTTCGTCGTGCTGACGGCCTTCCTCATGCCGTTCTGCATCGCCGCCTCCTGGGAGTCGATCCAGACGCGCGTCAAGGAATACATGATCGCCTTCCTCGTGCTCGAGACGCTGATGATCGGCGTCTTCTGCGCGCTCGATCTCGTCCTCTTCTATCTGTTCTTCGAGGGCGGCCTGATCCCGATGTTCCTCATCATCGGCATCTGGGGCGGCAAGCGTCGCATCTATGCGAGCTTCAAGTTCTTCCTCTACACGCTCGTCGGCTCGCTGCTGATGCTGCTCGCGATCATGGCGATGTACAACATCGCCGGCACGACCGACATCACCGTGCTGCTGAAGACGAAGTTCGACCCCGGTCTGCAGAAATGGCTGTGGCTCGCCTTCTTCGCCTCGTTCGCGGTGAAGATGCCGATGTGGCCGGTCCACACCTGGTTGCCCGACGCCCACGTCGAGGCGCCGACGGCCGGCTCGGTCATCCTGGCGGGCATCCTGCTGAAGATGGGCGGCTACGGCTTCATCCGCTTCTCGCTGCCGATGTTCCCGGACGCGTCGCATTATTTCGCGCCGCTCGTCTATGCGATGTCGATCATCGCCATCGTCTACACCTCGCTCGTCGCGCTGGTGCAGGAGGACATCAAGAAGCTGATCGCCTATTCGTCGGTGGCCCACATGGGCTTCGTGACCATGGGCCTCTTCGCCATGAACCAGCAGGGCGTGCAGGGCGCGATCTTCCAGATGGTTTCGCACGGCCTCGTCTCGGGCGCGCTCTTCCTCTGCGTCGGCGTCGTCTATGATCGCCTGCACACCCGCGAAATCGCGGCCTATGGCGGTCTTGTGAAAAACATGCCGCTCTACGCCGTGACGCTGATGGTGTTCACCATGGCGAACGTCGGCTTGCCCGGGACGTCCGGCTTCGTCGGCGAATTCCTGACGTTGCTTGGCGCTTTCCGCGCCAATTCGTGGGTGGCGCTCTTCGCCACCACCGGCGTCATCCTGTCGGCGGGCTATGCGCTGTATCTCTACCGCCGCGTCGTGTTCGGCGCGCTGGTGAAGCCCGAAGTCGCGGCGATGCCGGACCTGTCGAAGCGTGAGATCGCCATTCTGGCGCCGCTGCTGCTGCTGACGATCTGGTATGGCGTCAAGCCCGGCCAGATTCTGCAGGCCTGCGACGCATCGGTCGCTCTGCTGATCAAGAACTATGACGCTGCGCTCGCGGGCGCGAAAACCGCCGCGCTGGCGCTGCAGTGAGGGTGCTGGAACCATGACTTCGCTCAACGTCGCCCTCGCTCACAGCCTGCCTGAGGCCATTCTCGCCCTCGGCGCGCTTGTGCTCGTCCTGTTCGGCGCCTATCGCGGCCGTGATGACGACGGCCCGATGTCGGAGATCGCCATTGGCGTCATCGGCGTCGCGATCCTCGTCATCCTGCTTGGCAACAAGCAGAGCGACGTCGTGTTCAACGACGCCTTCATCAACGACGGCTTCGCCCGCTTCATGAAGGTGTTGGCGCTGATTGGCTCGATGTTTACGCTGGTTCTGGCGCAGGATTTCATGGCCCGCGCCCGCATCGACAAATTCGAGTTCCCGATCCTCGTGGTGCTGTCGACGCTCGGCATGTGCATGATGATTTCGGCCAATGGCCTCATCGCGCTCTATCTCGGCCTCGAATTGATGTCGCTGGCGCTTTATGTCGTCGCGGCCTTCCATCGCGATAATCTGCGCGCTTCGGAAGCTGGCCTGAAATATTTCGTTCTCGGCGCGCTGTCTTCCGGCATGCTGCTCTATGGCGCGTCGCTGCTCTACGGCTTCACCGGCACGGTGAGCTTCGCCGGCATCGCCAAGGCGATCAACGGCCACGCCTCGCTCGGCGTCGTCTTCGCGCTGGTCTTCATCATGGCCGGCCTCGCCTTCAAGATGTCGACGGTGCCGTTCCATATGTGGACGCCCGACGTTTACGAAGGCGCGCCGACCCCGGTGACGGCCTTTTTCGCCACGGCTCCGAAAGTCGCCGCGGTCGCGATCACTCTGCGTATCATTACGACGGCTTTCCCCGGCGTCATGTCGCAATGGCAGCAGATCGTCGTCTTCATGTCGATCCTGTCCATGGCGATCGGCGCCTTCGCCGCGATCGGCCAGACCAATATCAAGCGACTGATGGCTTATTCCTCCATCGGCCACATGGGCTTCGCGCTTGTCGGCCTCGCGGCGGGAACGCAGGCCGGCGTGCAGGGCGTGGCGATCTATATGGCGATCTATGTCGTCATGACGCTGGGAACCTTCGCGGCCATCCTGTCGATGCGCGTCGACGGCAAGCCGGTTGAAAACATCTCCGATCTGGCGGGTCTCGCGCGCACCAACGCGCCCATGGCCTTCTTCCTCGGCGCGATGATGTTCTCGCTCTCCGGCATTCCGCCGCTCGCCGGCTTCTTCGCCAAATGGTACGTGTTCCTCGCCGCCGTTCAGGCGAAGCTGTTCGTGCTGGCGGTCATCGGCATGCTGGCTTCGACGGTCGCGGCCTTCTACTATCTGCGCGTCGTCAAGATCATGTATCTCGACGAGCCGGCGAAGGCTTTCGACAAGGCGAGCCCGGCCGTGCGCGCCGTGCTGTGGGTGGCCGGCTTGCTGGTGATCTTCTACTTCGTCTATCCGACGCCGGTCGTGGATGCGGCGAGCGCCGCCGCCGCCTCGCTGTTCTGATGGGCGGACCAAACATCGGCGCGGAACGCTTCGGCTTCCGCGCCGAACATTTTGGCGCCGTCGCCTCGACCAATGACGAAGCGATGCGCCGCGCCCGCGAGGGCGATTCCGGCCGATTGTGGATCGTCGCCGAGGAGCAGACCGGGGGCAGGGGCCGTCAGGGCCGCGTCTGGTCGTCGCCGCCTGGAAATCTCTACGCCAGTTTGCTGCTGATTGATCCGGCGCCTGCCGGGCGCGCGCCGGAACTCGGCTTCGTCGCCGGCGTCGCGTTGCGTGAAGCGCTGCATGGCGTCTTGGGCGATGATGATCGCCTCGCCATCAAATGGCCGAACGACATGTTGTTTGACGGCGCGAAGCTCTCAGGCATGTTGCTTGAAGGCGCCAATCTGCCCCAAGGTGGTTTTGCCTGCGTCATCGGCATCGGCGTCAATTGCCGCAACCACCCGACGACCACCCCCTATCGCGCCACCGATCTTGCGGAAATCGGCACGAATCTCGCCGATCCGCGCGAGGTGTTCGATCGCCTCGCCGCAGCGCTGGCCCGTTGGCTGGCGGTCTGGGACGAAGGCAGAGGTTTCGCGCAAGTCCGTGTCGAATGGCTGAAACATGCGGCTGGCATCGGGCGTGAAATTACGATCGCGACGCCGAACCAGCGGCTGACCGGCGTTTTCGAAACGATCGATGCGCAAGGCCGCCTTGTGCTGGCGACGCCGGCCGGTCCGGCGACAGTCGAAGCCGGCGACGTTTTTGTCACTGCGCCCGCGCCGTTCGCGCCCGGCGCCTGAGTTTGCAACAAGGATTGAACAAGATGGCGGAAAGCCGCGAGGATTTTGTGTTTGTCTCGCTTGGCGGGATTGGCGAGATCGGCATGAACGCCGCTCTTTACGGCTATGGTCCGAAGGGGCGCCGCAAATGGCTGATGGTCGATTGCGGCCTGTCCTTCGCCGGCCCCGATCTGCCGGGCGTTGATCTCATTTTGCCCGACACGGCCTTCATCGAAAAGATGAAGAAGGATCTTGTCGGCATTGTCATCACCCATGCGCATGAGGATCACATCGGCGCCATCGCCGATTTGTGGCCGCGCCTCGGGTGCCCCGTTTATGCGACGAAATTCGCGGCGGGTCTGCTCGAAACCAAGCGGCTCGGCGAGCCCGGCGCCCCCAGAGTGCCGCTGCGCATTGTCTCGCTCGGCGGACTGGTGGAGCTTGGTCCGTTCGAAGTCGAATTCGTGCCCGTCGCGCATTCGATTCCCGAAGCCTGCGCGCTGGCCATCCGCACGCCCACCGGCACGGTCGTTCATACCGGCGACTGGAAGCTCGATCCGCAGCCGGGCGTCGGCTCCGTCACCGACGCGGCGCGCCTGAAAGCCATCGGCGACGAGGGCGTCTTGGCGCTAGTCTGCGATTCCACCAACATCTTGCGTGACGGAATCAGCCCCTCGGAAGGCGAGGTGGCCGCCGAACTGAAAAAGGTCATCGCCGGGGCGGAAAAGCGCGTCATCGTCACGACATTCGCCTCCAATGTCGCGCGCATCCGGGCCGTGGCCCTGGCCGCCGAGGCCGCAGGCCGCAGAACCGTGCTCGTTGGCCGCGCCATGGAGCGCGTCGTCGCCGTGGCGCGCGAATGCGGCTATCTGAACGACGTGCCGACCTTCCTGTCGATGCACGCCTTCGGCGACCTGCCGCGCGACCGGATCGTCGTGCTGGCGACGGGCTCGCAGGGCGAGTCCCGCGCCGCCATGGCCCGCATCGCGCAATCAGACCACCCGACCGTCAAGCTGACAGCCGGCGACACGGTGATTTTTTCCTCGCGCACCATTCCGGGCAATGAGCGCGAGGTGAACGCCATCGTCAACGGCCTCATCCGGCAGGGCGTCTCGGTCGTCACCGACCGCACCCATCTCGTTCATTGCTCCGGCCATCCGCGCCGTGGCGAGGTGGCGCAGATGTATGACTGGCTACGGCCGAAAATTGCCGCGCCGGCGCATGGCGAGGCCTTGCATCTCGACGTGCACGCCCATTTCGCCAAGGCGCGCGGCGTGGAGACGGTCATTCCCGTCGAAAACGGCGATGTCGTCACCTTCGGCCCCGGCGCGCCCGGCGTTTACGAAGAAGCCGCCACGGGCCGCCTGCTCAAGGACGGCGACGTGCTCGTGCCGGAAACCGACGAGGCTGTCGCCGTGCGTCGCAAGATGGCCTTCGCCGGCGTCGTCTCCATCGCCATCGGGTTGACGGCCAAAGGCGATCTTGCCGGCGACCCCGACGTGATGATAGCTGGCGTTCCGGCGCGCGGCCGCAAGGGCGCGGCCATGGACGAAATTGTGGACGACGCGGTTTTCCGCACGCTCGATGGCCTGCCGCGTCAGCGCCGTCGCGACGCCGATCTTGTCGCCACCGCCGTTGAGAAGGCGGTGCGCGCCGCAATCGGCGCCGAATGGGGCAAGAAGCCCCAGGTGCATGTGCTCGTCGTCGAAGTTTGAGCCTTGAGCATTTTCAAGCGAGGCGGTTGCCGGTTCGTGTGATGAAAATGCGGAATGTAACGTCGGAGACTGCACTATGATCGGCCGCCTCAATCACGTCGCCATCGCCGTCAAGGATCTTGCCGCGTCCTCGAAGCTTTATCGTGAGACGCTCGGCGCCAAGGTCTCGGAGCCGACGCCGCAGCCCGCCCACGGCGTGACCGTCGTGTTCATCGAGCTGCCGAACACCAAGATCGAGCTGCTTGAGCCGCTTGGCGCCGATTCGCCGATCGCCAAGTTCCTTGAGAAAAATCCGGACGGCGGCATGCACCATGTCTGCTACGAGGTCGACGACATTCTCGCCGCCCGCGACCGCCTGAAAGAGAAGGGCGCCCGCGTCATCGGCAATGGCGAGCCCAAGATCGGCGCGCATGGCAAGCCGGTGCTGTTTCTGCACCCGAAGGATTTCAATGGCACGCTCGTTGAAATCGAGCAGGTCTGACCCACGCGATCCGGGCGCTTGCGGAAGTCCAGGGGCGATACATGATCGGGCGGCGCGCGTTTCTGGCGGCCTCGACCATTCTTGGTTTGGGCGCGCGGGTTGCGCCGCGCCACCGACTGCGCGATCCGCGCGAGAGGCCGGTTTCGCAGCGCCGCTCGAAGCGGATCGTCACGAACGGACGTTCATGCAATGGCCGTCGCGCGCGCGTATTTATGGTGGCGGACGCGGCCTTGAAAATGTCCGGTCCCGGATCGTCGCCATCGCGCGGGTGATCGCGCGCTTCGAACCGGTCGTCGTGTTGGCGCGTCCCGATCAAGCGGCCGAGGCGGAGCGAGCGCTCGGCGGAAAAATCGAAATTTGGCCAATCCCAACCGAAGACCTCTGGTGCCGCGATTCCGGGCCCACCTTCGTACGCGCCGCCAACGGCGACCTTGCCGTTTCCGAACTCAACTTCAACGGCTGGGGCGGCAGGCAGGTTCACGCCGATGACGGCCTGATCGCGCGGCGTGTGGCTGAAAAGCTCGGCTTGCCGGTATATGAAAGCGGTATAGTCGGCGAAGCGGGCGGGGTCGAACTCGATGGAGCGGGAACCGCCATCGCCCATGAAAGTTGCTGGATCAACCCGAACCGCAACCGCTTGGACAAGCCGGAAGTCGAGCGCCGCCTGCTCGCGGCTCTCGGGTGCGAGAAGATGATATGGGCGCCGGGCGTCAAAGGCGCCGACATCACAGACTATCATATCGACGCGCTGGCGCGCTTCGTGCGCCCCGGGTTGGTTGTGATCCAGCTGGGCGAGGCCATAGACCGGAGCGATCCTTGGTCAGTCGCGGCTTTCGAAACCTATGAGATACTAAAGAGCGCGCGGGACGCCGGAGGCCGCAAACTCGACATCGTGGTTCTGCCCAAGCCCGACCCTTACGAAATTCGCTCTGAGGCGGAGGATTTCGTCTCGAGTTACGTCAATTATTACATATGCAACGGCGCGGTTGTCGGCGCCGAGTTCGGCGACGACAAAACCGATGAAAAGGCGCAGCGCATTTTGAAACAACTTTATCCCGGGCGCGAAATCATTAGCCTTGATGTCGATCCGATAGGCGAGGCGGGCGGCGGGATTCATTGCGCGACCCAACAACAGCCTGCCGCAACGCGAAGAGAAGGACGCTGATGGATTTGTCTCTGCCCGTCTCCACGCCGATGGCGGTGGCGATCTTCATCACCATCTGGTTTGTCGCGTTGTTCGCCGTATTGCCTTGGGGCGTGCGCTCGCAGCATGAAGAGCCCGATTACGCTATGGGCACCGACCCCGGCGCGCCCGTCGCGCCGAAGCTGCTGGCCAAGGCTCTGTGGACGACGCTGATCTCCGCCATCATCTTCGCGGGCCTCATGGCCTATCTGCGATTTGGCTGAAGCCTTTCTATTGACCCGTCCCGACGTAGCGTTTAGGTGAGGGCCATCCCGCAAGGGAGCGCGTAGCTCAGCCGGTAGAGCATCTGACTTTTAATCAGGGGGTCCTGGGTTCGAGTCCCAGCGCGCTCACCACCCCTTAAAATCGCCGCAGAACGGACATCTTCCGCAGCGCGTGTCGTCGTGCCGATGCCCGAGGACGCGCCGCCGCCGAAATTCTGATCACGGGACGGAGCAGCTGAACTTCGGCTTGCGGCCTTCCACGAGTTGGATTTTCCTGTCGCGGACGAAAAAGCCGATGATTTCCGTCTCGCCGCGATTGACGTAGGAAGCGAGCAGGGGGCGTCCGTCAAGGTCGCACTCGCCGATCGACTTGAAGCCGCGCTTGATCGGCAGCCGCGCCACATCGATCACGTGGATCGCAATGATGCCGCCATCGGCGTTGGACTTGGCTGTCGCCCCGACCATGATGATCACTTCGGGGCCGCTCTCGTAGAACAGATAGGAACAGTCTCTCGACGAATCCTCGCACAGGCCGGTCCCCCAGATTTTCTTGGAATTGTAGAAGGGCTCGGTGTCGATGATCTGGCCGATTTGCGGAATGGCGGATGATTGCGCAACCGCTTGCCCGCCAGCTACGAGGACGATAGCGGCGCAAACGGCGATCCAGAAATGCACGCGCATGACGCATCTCCCACTTCGGCGCCATCATAGGCGCGCGCAGAGGCGTCCGCATTGAAGCAAAGCAACGCGGCCGGAGGCAAAGATCGCAGGCGCTGCAACACGCGGGCAAAATGGCGTAAGAAGTCTCGACAGGGCTCGCGTCCGCCCAAGGGAAGGAAACGACGAATGACGATTGATGCGAACCGCTCCGATTTCACCATTGGCGTTATCGGGGCCGGCGTCATGGGGCGCGGCATTGCGCAGGTGGCGGCCGAGGCCGGGTTCAATGTGCTGCTCGCCGACGCGCAGGCGGCGGCTGTCGAGGCGGCGGCGAAAGCCTGCGCCGATATGATCCGACGCAAGGCCGAGAAAGGTCAGATCGACGAGGCGGCGGCCGAAGCGGCCATCGCCCGCATTCGCAAGACCGGCGCGGGACCGGAGGCCGGCTGGGCGGAATTCGCCGCATGCAATCTCGTCATCGAGGCGGTGGTCGAGCGTATGGACGTGAAGCACGCCGTCGTCGCCGGGCTCGAAGCCGTCGTGCGCGACGATTGCATCATCGCCTCCAACACATCGTCGCTGTCGGTGACGGGCATCGCCGCGCGCGCGCGTCTGCCGGGCCGTGTCGCCGGCTTCCATTTCTTCAACCCCGTGCCGTTGATGCGCGTCGTCGAAGTCGTCGGCGGCGTGCTGACGGAAGAATGGGCGCTCGACGCGCTGACCGAGGTCGCCAAACGTTTCGGCCATCATCCGGTGCGCACGACCGACACGCCGGGCTTCCTCGTCAATCACGCTGGCCGCGCTTTCGGCACGGAAGCCATGCGCATCGTCTCCGAGGGGATCGCGAGTTTCGCCGACGTCGACCGCGTCATGACTGAAGCCGCGGGCTTTCGCATGGGGCCGTTCGAATTGCTCGATCTCACCGGGCTCGACGTGTCGCAGGTGGTGATCGAGTCCATCTATCGTCAATATTACGACGAGACGCGCTATCGCCCGGTTTATCTGGGCGAACAGCGCCGCGTCGCCGGCCTGTTCGGCCGCAAGGTCGGGCGCGGCTTCTACGTCTATCCCGACGGCAAACAGCAGCGTCCGCCAGAGACGCCGGCGCCGAAGATCGACGCCAGGCAATTTTCCGTCTGGATCAGCAATCGCCATCCGCCGGTCGCCGCGCAATTGCGCGACGTTCTCTCGGCGACCGGCGCGAAGGTGGAAGACGGCGACAAACCGTCCGCCGACGCGCTGATTTTCCTCACGCCGTTCGGCGAGGATTGCACCACGGCGACGCTTGCCGAAGGGCTCGATCCGACGCGCGCCGTCGCCGTCGATTGTCTTCTGCCGCTCGCGCGTCGCCGCACCCTGATGCACAATCCGCTGACGCGCGCGGATGCGCGTCAGGCAGCGCACGGCCTTCTCGGCGCCGACGGCAAGGCCGTCACCGTCATCAACGACAGCCCCGGCTTCATCGCGCAGCGCATTCTCGCCGGCGTCGTCAATATCGGCGCGGAAATCGCCCAGCAGCGCGTCGCCGCGCCCGACGACATCAACCGCGCCGTGGAGCTTGGCCTTGGTTATCCGCGCGGCCCGTTGCGCTGGGGCGACGAGCTTGGGCCTGCGCGCATGCTCGAAATTCTGGAGAATATGCGCAGCTTCTACGGCGACATGCGCTATCGCGCGAGCCCGTGGCTCAGGCGCCGCGCGCTGCTTGGCGCAAGCCTGATGCAGGGCGATTGATCGGACGTCGCGCAACGACGAAGGCGCCAAAATAAAAACGCCCGGGCTTCGGCCCGGGCGTTTCATGTCGATCAGGCCTACGTCACTTGCTGGTGACTTCGCCGTTGATGATGTCGCCAAACGTGTTCCAGCGTTCGCCCTCGAACCGCATCAACTGCATCTGTTCGATCGGGAAATGATCGTTCGGGCCGGTGTCGAGCGTGATGCCGGGCAGCAGCATTTCGAGCTGAACTTTCTTCAGGCTTTGCGCCTGTTTCAGAATGTTTTCGCGCGTCAGGTCGTCGCCGCACATTTTGAGCACGGTGATGAGCGTCTGCGCGGCGTTGTAGCCATAGACATGGTTGCCGTCGCTCTTGTTGGCGCCCGGCATCCACTTGTCGAGGAAGGCCTCCCAGTTCTTGCGGCCGGCGTCGTCTTTCCACTTCGGGTCGTCGGCGTCCTTGGCGTAGGCGGCCGAGACGATGCCTTGCGCATTCTCGAAGCCGGCCGGCTTGATCACCGAGCCGACGGACGCAGACACCGAGCCCAGCACATGCGTCGGTTTCCAGCCGATTTCGGCGAGTTTCTTGATCGTCATCGCCGCGAATTTCGGCGTGGTGGAATCATAGAGCAGATCGACGCCCGCGGCCTTCAGCTTGAGGATCTGCGAGTCGATGGTCGGATCCGAGATTTCATAGGGCGCTTCGGCGATGATCAGCGAGGTCTTGGCGCCGAGGCCGTCCTTGAAGCCCTTCACCATGTCTTTGCCGAAATCGTCGTTCTGGAAAAGAATGCCGATCTTGGCGTTGGGGAATTTTTCCGCGATATATTTCGCGTAGATGCGGCCCTCGCTCTGATAATTCGGCTGGAAACCCATCGTCCACGGATTGACCGAAGGCTGGCCGAACACCGTCGCGCCGGTGGCGAGGAAGAGGTGCGGCACCTTCTTCGAATTCATGTATTTCAGAATCGCCGTGTTCGACGGCGTGCCGAGCGGATTGAAGATGAAGGCGACTTCATCGCTCTCGACGAGCTTTCGCGCCTGCTCGACGGCCTTCGGTGGACTGTAGGCGTCGTCGTAGGAGATAAACTTGATCTTGCGGCCGTTCACGCCGCCGGCGGCGTTGACCATGTCGATATAGGCCTGCTCGGTCTTGCCGATGTTGCCGTAAGCAGAGGCAGGCCCCGAATAGGGCATGATATTGCCGATCCGGATTTCCGTATCGGAAACGCCGGGGCCGTATTTTTTCTGCGCGAGCGCCGGCTGCGCCATGATGAGCGCGCCAAGCGCAAGGCCCGCAAGGGTCGCAGCGCGTCGGGTGATGCGTGAAGTCATGCGTTCCTCCCTGTTTATGTTTTATGCTTTTTTCGATTGCAGACGCGCCGCGGCCGCTTTGAAAAGCCCGGCGACGCCCATGGGCGCGAGATAGATCACAACCAGCAGTATGGCGCCATAAAACGCGCCGGACAGGCCCTTGGACAGGCTCTCTGCAATATTTGGCACGAATGAGACGAAAAGCGCGCCGAAGATCGCGCCCGGAATCCAGCCGACTCCGCCGACGACGAGGCCGACAAGCAGACTGACGGACAGGATCAACGTGAAGCTGTCCGGCGCGACGAAGGCGATGACGATGGCGCCGAGCGCGCCGGCGACGCCGGTGTACATCGCGCTGACGCCGAAAGTGACCGCCTTGTAATGCGCCGCGTCGACGCCGAGCGCGCGCGCCGCGATCGGATTGTCGCGAATGGCCATCATCGCCCGGCCGGTGCGGCTGCGCACCAGATTGACGGCGCACCAGGTAAGGAAGGCGCCGGCGCCCAGCGTGAAGAAATACAGCCACTGGTCGGAGGACAGCGGCAGGCCGAACGGCGCGTCGGGCTTCATCAGCACGATGCCTTGCACGCCGCCGGTCCAATGCTCGAACGGCGACAGCTTGAGCAATTGCGGCGTCGCCACCGAAAGGCCGAATGTCGCCAGCGCCAGATAGATGCCGTCAAGCCGCAACGCCGGCAGGCCGAACAGATAGCCGAAGACGAAGGAAACGAGGCCGGCGACCGGCAGCGTCCAGACATAGCCGAGATCGAACTTGTCCATCAGGATCGCCGCCGTATAGGCGCCGATGGCGTAGAAGGCGGCGTGCCCCAGCGAGAACTGGCCGTTAAAGCCGGTGAGCAGATTAAGGCCGATGATGGCGATGGCGTAGACCATCACCATCGTGATCTGGAAGACCACGAAATTCTTGAACATGAACGGCAGGATCGACGCGACGACGAGAATCGCCAGCGCGAAGCGCCAGTTGATCTGCGGCGGCGCCTGACGCGCGGGGGCTTTGGCGGTCGGTTCGGTCATGGTCTCACACCCGCACGACGATGGAGCGGCCGAAAAGCCCGCTCGGTTTCCACACCAGCACCGCGACGATGATGACAAGCGCGATGGTGAGCTTCAATTCGCCGCCGATCACCGGAATGAACGTGCCCGCGAGATTTTCGACGACGCCGACGATCAATCCGCCGAGCACCGCGCCGCCGGGGCTCGTCAGTCCGCCGAGCACCGCGCCGGCGAAGGCGTAGACGAGGATCGACAGCATCATGTTCGGTTCGAGGAAGACGACGGGCGCGATCAGCATGCCGGCGACGGAGCCGATGGCGGCCGCCATGCCCCAGCCGAGCGCCGTCATCCAGCCGACGCGGATGCCGACGAGTTTCGCCGATGTCGGATTGGCCGCCGCCGCGCGCATCGCGAGACCGATGCGCGTGTAGCGGAAGAACACGAAGAGAAAGGCGAGCATCACCAGCGTCACGGCGATGGTGCCTGCCTGATGCGCGCCGATGAGATTGGAGCCGAACAACGGCGCTGTGCCGAAAGGCGTCGGGAAGGGCTTCACCGTGAAGTCCCAGATGAAGCCGGCGACGGAATTGATGATCACATAAAGCGCGATGAACGTGACGACATGGCTCAGCACCGGCGCGTTATGCAACGGCTTCAGAATCACCCGCTCGATGAACACGCCGGCGGCGAAGGCGAACGCGATGGTCAGCACAAACGCGCCCCAGAAAGGGACGCCCCATTGCATCAATTGCCAGCAGATGAAGGTGGAGAACATCGCCATTTCGCCTTGCGCGAAATTCAGATGTTCGATCGCCTGATAGATCATCACCAGCGCCAGCGCCATGCAGGCGTAGATCGAGCCGGTGGCCAATCCCGCGACGACTTGTTGGACGAAGAGTTCCATGGAGGCCTCGTCAATAACCGAGATAGGCGGCGCGCACGCTCTCGTCCTTCTTGATCTCCTCAGACGGGCCGGACATGACGATGCGGCCAGTTTCGATCAGGAAGGCGTGATCGGCGAGATTGAGCGCCAGCGAGGCGTTCTGTTCGACAAGCAGGATCGACACGCGTTCCTGTTTGTTGATCGTCGCCAGAATGCCGAAGAGTTCACGCACCACGAGCGGCGCGAGGCCAAAGGACGGCTCGTCGAGCAGCAGCAGACGCGGTCGCAGCATCAGCGCGCGGCCGACAGCAAGCATCTGCTGTTCGCCGCCGGACAACGTGCCGGCCTGTTGGTTTTGCCGCGCCTTCAGAATCGGGAAATACGCGAAGATGCGCTCGATGTCGTCGGCGATCTCCTTGGTGTTTTTCCGCGTCATCGCGCCGAGCTGGAGATTTTCGACGGCGGTCATTTTGGTGAATGTGCCGCGTCCGTCAGGCACATGCGCGATGCCGAGGCGCACGATCTCTTCCGTGCTCTTGCCGACGAGTTCGACGCCGTCGAACATGATCGAGCCTTGCAGCGAAACCATGCCGCAAATGGCGCGCAGCGTCGTCGTCTTGCCCGCGCCATTGGCGCCGAGCAGGGTGGTGACGCCGCCTTCCTCGACGGAGAAATCGACGCCGTGCAGCACGCGCGTCTGTCCGTAGGCGGCATGCAGATTTTTGACTTCGAGAATCGTTTTCGTCATGCCGCCTCTCCCAGATAGGCGCGCACCACGTCTTCGTTCGCCTGAATTTCCTGCGGCGTTCCTTCGGCGAGCTTGCGGCCGAAATTGAGCGCCACGACGCGATCCGAGATCGACATGACGAGGCTCATGTGATGCTCGACCAGAAGCACCGTCACCTGCCGCTCGTCGCGGATTTGCCGAATGAGACGCCCAAGCTCATGCACTTCCTCGTGATTGAGGCCGCAGGCCGGCTCGTCGAGCAGCAGCAATTTGGGTTGCGCGGCCAGTGCGCGGGCAAGCTCGACGCGCTTCTGCGTGCCGAAGGGCAAGCCCGCGACAGGCCGCTCGGCGACGTCGTTCAGGTCGAGATAATCGACGAGACCCTGCACGCGCTCCGACAGGTCGCGCTCGCTGGCGCGGGACGAGGGCAGGCGCAGCGCGTCGGCGATATAGCTGCCGCGCGAACGCGTATGACCGCCGATCTTGATGTTGTCGCGCACGGTCAGATTGGGGAACAACGCCAGATTCTGAAAGGTCCGGCCCATGCCGATCTCGGCCATGCGATGCGCCGGGCGCCCCAGAATCGACTCGCCCTCGAACCGGATTTCGCCGGAGGAGGGCTCGTAGATTCGGCTGAGGCAGTTGAACAGCGTCGTCTTGCCAGCGCCGTTCGGGCCGATAAGGCCGAGAACGATCCCGCGCGGCATGTCGAACGTGATGCCGTCGAGCGCGACGATGCCGCCAAAGCGCACCGTCACGTCGCGGACCGACAGAAGCGGCTCGTCCGCGACAGTCGCGCTCATGCGCAGTCCCCGCAGGGCCCGCCCGGCCTGAAGAAATTATGGAAAGGCTTTCGCGCGGCTCGACTTGCCGCGACGCGCATCCCTGTCATGCTTCCCTCCCGGCTCGGCTCATTGATGCGGCCGCGCTCTAATGAAAGACTGTTTCATAATAGATAGGGTGACGCAACTGCTTGCCGCGACAGGTTGCGCCGCGCTGGCGCCTTTCCCCATTTTCTTGATTTTCTATCGACCGATCGTTAGGAGTCAAAGCAAGGGGCGCGATACGACGCCCCGTTGGGGGATGCGGGCGAGACCCGCGAGGAACGCCGGGCATGGACCACTTCGCGAAAGCGGAAGGGAAAGCCGCCGCCAGCCGAGCGCGAATCGTCGCGATGGCTGCGCCGCTCTTTGCCGAGCGCGGCTATGGCGCGACATCGATCCGCGACATCGCGCAGGCGGCCGGCATGACGACGGCTTCGCTCTATTATCATTTTTCGAGCAAGGACGAGCTCTTCGCGGCAGTGCACGCGCGCACGCTGCAAAACGTGGCCGATGCGGTGGCGCGCGCCGCCGCAAACGTCGAAGAGCCGTGGGAGCGGCTTGAGGCCGCTGCCGCCGCGCATTGCAGCGCTCTGACAGAGAAAGGCACGGCCGCCGTGCTCGTCGACATGATGTATGGCGGGGCGCAAGACGTGCGCGCCGAACTGGTGCGTCAGCGCGACGAATACGAAAGATTCTTCCGCAGCTTTGTCGATGCGGCGCCCATGCGCGACGATGTCGATCGCCGTCTTGTGCGTCTGCAGATGCTCGGCAGCTTCAATATGATGGCCTTCTGGTTCAATCCAAAGGGCCCGATGACAGCCGGCGAAATTGGCCGCAGTCTCATCCGCAACATGCGCGCCGGCGTCGCCGCGCCGCAAGGGTCCACGAAGGCGCCGGCAAGGCGTCCGCAGCCAAAACGCGACAGGAGGAAAACGTGAATCACCCCTCGCAACACGCCCTGAAACATCCCGACAAGGCGGCCTATATCATTGCCGGCTCGGGACGCGCGCTGACCTATCGTGAACTCGATTACGCCTCCAATCGCGGCGCGCAGCTGTTTCGCGCGTTGGGCCTCAAGGCGAGCGATCACGTCGCCTTCCTGATGACCAATTCGTTGAAATTCATGGAAATCGCCTGGGCGGCGCAGCGCAGCGGCCTCTATTACACCGCCATCTCGACCCATCTCACGCCCGAGGAAATCGCCTATATCGTCGGTGATTGCGGCGCAAAGGTCTTCATCGTTTCCTACAAGCTGAAGCCGCTGGCGGAAAAGCTTTTGCCGCTGTTGCCCAAGGGCGTGAAGCTCTACATGACCGGCGCGGCGGCTTCCGGTTGGGAGGCCTGGGACGACGCCACGCAACGCCAGCCCGCGACGCCGATCGCCGATCAGGTCGTCGGCTACGACATGCTCTATTCCTCGGGCACGACAGGCCGTCCGAAGGGCGTCAAGAAGCCGTTCAAGAACGAGCCGCTCGGAACGATCGATCCGCTGCTGCAATTGCTCGTGCAGAAGATGTGCGGCGTGAACGAATATTCCGTCTATCTGTCGCCGGCGCCGCTCTATCATGCCGCGCCCTTGCGCTTCAACATGATGGTCGCCGCATTGGGCGGCACTTCGGTCATCATGGAGAAGTTCGACCCCGAGGAATATCTCCAGCTCGTCGAAAAGCACAAATGCAGCGCGACGCAGCTCGTGCCGACGATGTTCGTGCGTCTGCTCAAGCTGCCGCAGAAGGTGCGCGCCAAATACAACGTCTCGTCGCTGAAAGGCGCGGTGCACGCTGCGGCGCCCTGTCCGGTCGAAGTGAAGAAGCAGATGATCGACTGGTGGGGGCCGATCCTCATCGAATATTACGCCGGCACCGAAGGCAACGGCGTCACCATCTGCACCTCGCAGGAATGGCTGGCGCATCCCGGCACTGTCGGTAAATCGCTCGTCGGCGAGATCAAAATTCTCGATGAGGAAGGCAAGGTTCATCCGACGGGGCAGATCGGCCAAGTCTATTTCGCCGGCGGTCCGACCTTCGAATATCACAACGATCAGGCCAAAACCAAAGGCGCCTACAACGATCAGGGGTGGTCGAGCCTCGGCGACGTCGGCTATCTCGATGCGGAGGGCTATCTCTACCTCACCGACCGCAAGGCCTACATGATCATTTCCGGCGGCGTGAACATCTACCCGCAGGAGGCCGAGAACGTCCTCATCAATCATCCCGCCGTCGCAGACGTGGCTGTTTTCGGCGTGCCGAACGAGGAGATGGGCGAGGAGGTGAAGGCGGTCGTTCAACTCGCGCATGGCTACGAGGCGAACCATGCGCTGGAGGAGGACATCATCGCCTTCTGCAAGGCCCACCTCAGCCATATCAAATGCCCGAAGACGGTCGATTTCGAAGCGCAATTGCCGCGCACGCCGACCGGCAAACTGGTGAAGCGCCATCTGCGCGATCGCTATTGGCCGAAAGCGGGATGATTTGCCTGGCGCGCGCTCCATGAAAGAGCGCGCGCCGCACGCTTCGACAAGGAACACAAGGAAGACGGGATGGCTTTGTCAAAACCTGCTGCGGCGGAAACCGACGTCGATGTGCTCGAACGTCTGCTGCGCGCGCGCCACTCCTGTCGCAGCTTCAAATCCGAACAATTGCCCGACGCGCTGATCGAGCGCTCCTTCGCCATCGCCCAGCGCACGGCCTCCTGGTGCAATTCACAGCCCTGGAAAGTCATCGTCACGCGCGGGGGCGAGACGGATCGCTTCCGCGCCGCGCTGATGGCCCACGCCGCCGCGCATGCGCCGACGCCCGACATTCCCTATCCAAACGAATATCGCGGCGTCTATCTCGATCGTCGGCGCGAATGCGGCTTCCAGCTCTATGAATCCGTTGGCGTGCCGAAGGGCGACAAGGCCGGCGGCATGAAACAGATGTTCGAGAATTTCCGTCTTTTCGGCGCGCCGCATGTCGCGCTCATCCATTCCGATAAAGCGCTCGGCCCCTATGGCGCGGTCGATTGCGGCGCCTATGTCGCCAATCTGCTGACCGTCATGCAGGCGCTGGGGATCGCCGCCATCCCGCAAGCGGCGCTGGCCGCGCAATCGGGCTTTTTGCATGAATATTTCGGCGTCGATTCCGAACGCCTGTTCGTCTGCGGCGTCAGCTTCGGCTACGAGGACGACAGCCACCCCGCCAACAAATTCCGCACGACGCGCGCCGGCCTCGGCGACGTGATCGACTGGGCTGGATGAAAAAAGCTCCGCGCCTTGATCGCGCGGAGCTTGTTGACGTCGAGGCGGGTGAGGCGGGGTTCACCCCGCCTTGGCGCCGAATTCCGAAATGCCGCCATGCGCGGCCGACCATTCGGCCGGCTTGTGCAGGAACTTCTCGACTTCGTCGAGCGTCGCCTTCGGCAGGTAGTCGATGTCGCGGGCCACCTTCAGCACGTCCCACCAGGTCGTGAGGTGGTGCATCTTCAGCCCCATGTCGGTCAGCTCCTGCTTCGCGCCGGGGAAGATGTCGTAATAGAAGAACACGAAGGCGTGGTCGCAGCGCTGCCCCGCCTCGCGCACGGCGTTGCAGAAATTCACTTTCGAGCGGCCGTCGGTGGCGAGGTCCTCGACCAGAAGCGTGCGGCCGTCGTCGTGCAGATCGCCCTCGATGCGGGCGTTGCGGCCAAAGCCCTTCGGCTTCTTGCGGATATATTGCATCGGCAGGGCGAAGCGGTCGGCCATCCACGCCGCGAAGGGAATGCCCGCCGTCTCGCCGCCGGCGATGACGTCGAGCGACTCATAGCCAATCTCGCGCTCGATCGTCGTCACGGCGAAATCGAGAATGCGCTGACGCAGGCGCGGATAGGAGATGATCTTGCGCATGTCCGTATAGACCGGGCTCGCCCAGCCCGAGGTGAAGATGAAGGGCTTTTCGGCGTTGAACAGCACGGCCTTCACTTCGAGCAGCATTTTCGCGGTCTGTTCGGCGATGAGCTGCTTTTGCAGGGCGGCGGGCGAGACGGACATGGGAAGCCTCCCGGAGGCGAGGAAAATCGCCCGTGTTTGACCCGCCGCGCCCGCGCCGTCAATGGCGGGACGCATTGCGCCCCGGCCTGTTCACGATAAAATATCTCTCAGGCGGCCGAGCAAGGAGAGCCGGGCATTGACTCGCGAGGGAGTTCTGCCCCTCCGCCCCTCCGCGCGAGGCTCAGCGCGCCGTATTCGCCGCCGTCTGGCCGAACAGCACCTTCCTGGCGTCCTCGCTCATCGGCAGGCGCGCCGTCCACGGCTCGCCGGCGGCATAGGCGCGCTCGACGGCCGGCCGCGCCCGCATGGCGTTGAACCAGCGCCGCAGATGCGGGAAGTCGTCGATATTCTGCTCCTGCCGCTTCCACGGCACGATCCACGGATAGATGGCCATGTCTGCGACGGAATAATCGCCCGCGACGAATTCGCCCTGCGCCAGCTGCCGGTCGAGCACGCCGTAGAGGCGGTTCGTCTCCTTGACGTAGCGGTCGATGGCGTAGGGGATTTTCTCCGGCGCATAGACGTTGAAATGGTGGTTCTGGCCGCACATCGGCCCGAGCCCCGCCATCTGCCACATCAGCCATTCGAGAACCTTCGCCCGGCTGCGAATGTCCTTTGGCAGGAAATGCCCGGTCTTCTCGGCCAGATAGATCAGGATCGCGCCCGATTCGAACACGGACACGGGGGCGCCGGCGTCGGCCGGCGCATGATCGACGATCGCGGGCATGCGGTTGTTGGGCGCGATCTTGAGAAACGACGGCTCGAATTGCTCGCCCTTGCCGATATTCACCGGGACGATTCTGTAGGGCAGCCCGACCTCCTCAAGGAAGATCGTGATCTTATGTCCGTTCGGCGTCGGCCAATAGTGCAGATCGATCATGGGGCAGGGGCCTTTTTGTTGTTTGTCTTTTGTTTGTGCGAGGCGGGCGAAGGCTATTACGCCTTCACCCGCACATATTCGCCGGGCGCGTCGCAGATGGGTTTCAACTTGCCGTCGCCGGGGATGCGCGCTGGGACTTTCGCTGGCGCCTGTTCGGCGATCCATTGAATCCAGTCCGGCCACCACGAGCCGGGCGTCTCCTTGGCTTTCGCCACCCAATCTTCAAATTTTCCGCTTGGCCGCGGACCGGTCCAATATTGATATTTCGGCTTGTCGGCGGGATTGACGACGCCGGCGATGTGGCCCGATCCGGCCATCACATATTTCATCGGCCCGCCGAAATATTGCGCGCCGATGAACACCGACTTCGCCGGCGCGATGTGGTCCTCGCGCGAGGCGAGATTGTAGACCGGGATCGTCACCTTGCCGAGATCGAGCGTGACGCCGTCGAGAACCATCTCGCCCTTGGTGAGATTGTTGTTGAGGTAGCAATTGCGCAGATAATACGAGTGGTTCGCCGCCGTCATGCGGGTGGAGTCGGAGTTCCACGCCAGGAGGTCGAACGCCATCGGCGCCTTGCCGCGGATGTAATTATTGACGACATAGGACCAGATGAGATCGTTCGGCCGCAGCATGTTGAACGCGTTCGCCATCTTCGCGCCGTCGAGATAACCCGTGTCCTTCATCTTTTCTTCGGTCGCCGCGATCTGCGCCTCGTCGACGAAGACGCGCAGATCGCCCGGATAGCGGAAATCGACCTGCGTCGTGAACAGGGTCGCGCTTTCGATGCGCGCATCGCCCTTTTCCGCCATATAGGCGAGGGAGCAGGAGAGCAGCGTGCCGCCGACGCAATAGCCGATGGCGGTGACATTCTCCTCGCCCGTCGCGTCCTTCACCGCATCAAGCGCGGCGAAAACGCCTTCCTTCATATAAGCGGCGAAATCCTTGTCGCGGTGCCGCGAGTCAGGGTTGACCCAGGAGATGACGAAGACGGTCAATCCCTGCGCCACCGCCCAGCGGATGAAGCTCTTCTCGGGATTGAGGTCGAGAATGTAGAACTTGTTGATCCACGGCGGCACGATCAGCAGCGGCCGCTTGTAGACCTCCGCCGTCGTCGGCGCATATTGGATCAACTCGATCAGATCGTTGCGGAAGACGACCTTGCCGGGAGTCGTCGCCAGATTGACGCCAAGTTCGAATTTCGAATGATCGACCTGACGGATTTTGAGATTGCCGCCGCCCGCCTCGATGTCCTCGGCGAGAATGTCGGCGCCGCGCACCAGATTGGCGCCGCTTTGCTCGAACGTCTCGCGCAGCAGCTCAGGGTTGGTGACGAGGAAGTTCGACGGCGCCAGCGCGCTCGACAATTGCCGCACGTAGAAGGCCGCCTTGTCGCGCGTATGCGTATCGACCTGATCGGCCTTGTCGACCAGCTCCAGCGCCCAGTTGCTCGCCATCATGTAGGCTTGGCGCAGGAAGTCGTAGAACGGGTTGGCTTCCCAGTCCTTGCCGGCGAAACGTTTGTCGCCGGAGGCCGGCGAGACGACCGGCTTTTCCTCCTGACCGGTCATGCGCCGCAGCGTATGCGCCCAGAGATTGACGAAATCATGCGACAGCGCGGCCTGCGCCTGCGCCGTGCGCGTTGGATCGGCGAGCCAATATTGCGCGACATTGCCGATGGATTTGACGGCTTCCGTCACTTCCTCGCTCAACGTCGGCACGGTCGGATGGGATTCGCGCGGCGCGAGAAAAGCCGCCAGCGCCTTGCCGCCCTTCTCGACGAAATGCGCGACATTGGTCGCCAACGCCTCGACGTCGGGCAGGGGCGCCGCCGCCGCCGCCGCTTCCGCGCGCGGGGCTTCCGCCTTCGGCTTGGCCTTCGACGCACTGACCAGAATCGGCGCGGACGGCGTGATCGGCGGCGGCAACGCGGGCGACGAAACGACGGCTGCGCTCGTCTTGGCCTTGGCGGGCTTTTTCTCAGCCTTTTTCGCCGTCTTGGCTCGCGCCGACGGCGGCTTGTCCGCGCCGGTTTTGGCTGCCTTGGCGCTCTTGCGCGCTGCCGGTTTGGCCGTGGCGGGCTCGGGTTGCGCCGCGCTAGCGCTGGGCTTGGCTTTCCTCGCCTTCGGCGGCTCCGAAATTGGCTGCGGCGCGGCTTTGCCGACGCTGTCCTGTTCGCTCATCTCGTTCCCTCGCTGTGCGGAGCGCGCTGCATCGGCGTTCGCTCTCGTCCCGTTTCAGACATAATAGGCCTTTATGACGCGTCCATGCCAAGGGCCTCATGAGGCGGGATTGGGTTTTTCTTTTTCAACGGGCGTAAGTCCGGTCAGAATGACGGATGGAACGATGCGATTGAGAGCGATCATTTGCGCCGGCCTTTGGATGGCCGCCGCCGCAGGCGCCGCCGCGCAGGAGCAGTCCGGCGGCTTGCTGCGGTCGCTTGGCCTGACGCCCGAGACCAGTGAGCCGAAGGATTTCGTTCGGCAATCGCGCACGCCCGGCGAAAAGGACTACATCTCGACGCAACAGCCCGACGCGCCGCGCGGAACCCGCCTGAAGACGCCGGACGAAATCCGCGCCGCCGAGGCCGAACTGGACGCCGCCCGCGCCAAACATGACCGTATCGTCAAGCGCAAGCCGAAAGACGTCGGCCGCAGCGCCGCCGGCCCTGAGCGAAAAAAGAAAAAGAAGACGGCCGACGCCCCGCTCGCCTTGACGCCGGCCGCAAAGCCGGCCAACTGACCCCTGCCTTTTGCCGTCAAGCGGTGCTAAAAGGCGTCAGGCCCCAGCGCCTTGAATCGGGTTTTGCCGGTCAAACCGGCCAAGAGGAACGCTTTCATGTCGGATTTTCACAGCGTGCGGCGTCTGCCGCCTTACGTTTTCGAACAAGTGAACCGTCTGAAGGCTCAAGCTCGCAACGCCGGCGCCGACATCGTCGACCTCGGCATGGGCAATCCCGATCTCGACGCCCCCAAGCACGTCAAGGCCAAGCTGATCGAGACGATCAACAAGCCGCGCGTCGACCGTTATTCCGCCTCCAAGGGCATTCCGGGCCTGCGCCGCGCCCAGGCGGCCTATTACGCCCGCCGTTTCGGCGTGAAGCTCAACCCCGACACGCAGGTCGTCGCCACGCTCGGCTCGAAGGAAGGCTTCGCCAATATGGCGCAGGCGATCACCGCGCCGGGCGACGTCGTGCTGGTGCCCAATCCGTCCTATCCGATCCACGCCTTCGGCTTCCTGATGGCGGGCGGCGTCATTCGTTCCGTGCCGGCCGAGCCGACGCCGGATTATTTCGTTTCGCTCGAACGCGCGCTGATCCATTCGATTCCGAAGCCGATCGCCGTCGTCGTCTGCTACCCGTCGAACCCGACGGCGATGGTCGCGAGCCTTGATTTCTATAAGGACCTCGTCGCCTTCGCGAAGAAGCACGAAATCTTCGTTCTCTCCGATCTCGCCTATTCGGAAGTCTATTTCGACGGCAATCCGCCGCCGTCCGTGTTGCAGGTGCCCGGCGCCTTCGACGTGACGGTCGAGTTCACCTCGATGTCCAAGACCTTCTCCATGGCTGGCTGGCGCATGGGCTTCGCGGTCGGCAACGAGCGCCTGATCGCCGCGTTGTCGCGCGTGAAATCCTACCTCGATTACGGCGCCTATACGCCGATTCAGGTGGCGGCGGCCGCCGCGCTCAATGGTCCCGACGATTGCATTCAGGAAATGCGCTCGACCTATAAGAAGCGCCGCGACGTGATGGTCGAGAGCTTCGGTCAGGCCGGCTGGAACATTCCCGCGCCGCTCGCCTCGATGTTCGCCTGGGTGCCGATCCCGGATCGTTTCAAGTCGCTGGGCAGCCTCGAATTTTCCAAGCTGCTGATCGAGAAGGCCGACGTCGCCGTCGCGCCGGGCATCGGCTTCGGCGAGCATGGCGACGATTACGTCCGTCTGGCGCTGGTCGAGAACGAGCAGCGCATCCGTCAGGCGGCGCGCGGCATCCGCCGCTTCTTCGACGGCGCCGACAAGACGCTGCACAACGTCGTGCAGATGCAGGCGCGCGGCTGAGAGAACAACGCGCTGCAGATAAGTCTGCGGCGCGCCTTCTAAGCTGATGCCGCTTCTTCGACGGCGCCGCCGAGATGCCGCATAAGACGCTGCACAACGTCGTGCAGATGCAGGCGCGCGGCTGA
>ERZ1645187.159-NODE-159-length-64041-cov-119.759182_pt1 | contig 64041 bp, 52 predicted proteins | sample MGYA00575352_ERZ1645187 | MGnify/ENA primary metagenome ERZ1645187 (study PRJEB40837, sample SAMN11349314) | freshwater sediment metagenome | isolation source: river sediment | host: Sediment | place: India: Wazaribad , New Delhi | collected 2017-02-21 ... | reverse complement strand
CCTTCCTCGGCATCATGTACTACTTCGTGCCGAAGCGGGCCGATCGTCCGGTGTACTCCTACCGGCTGTCGATCATCCACTTCTGGGCGCTGATCTTCCTCTACATCTGGGCCGGCCCGCATCACCTGCACTACACGGCTCTCCCGGAATGGGCCTCGACCCTCGGCATGACCTTCTCGATCATGCTGTGGATGCCGTCCTGGGGTGGCATGATCAACGGCCTGATGACGCTCTCGGGCGCCTGGGACAAGCTGCGCACCGATCCGGTGCTGCGCATGCTCGTCGTGTCGGTCGCCTTCTACGGCATGTCGACCTTCGAAGGTCCGCTCATGTCGATCAAGGCGGTGAACGGCCTCAGCCACTACACCGACTGGACCGTCGGCCACGTCCACTCCGGCGCTCTCGGCTGGGTCGGCTTCGTGTCCTTCGGCGCGCTCTACTGCCTGTTCCCGTGGCTGTGGAACAAGAAGAGCCTGTGGTCGCTGAAGCTGGTCAGCTGGCACTTCTGGACCGCCACCATCGGCATCGTGTTCTACATCTGCGCCATGTGGGTGTCGGGCATCATGCAGGGCCTGATGTGGCGTGCCTACGACAAGCTCGGCTTCCTCGAGTACTCGTTCATCGAGACCGTGGCTGCCATGCATCCCTACTACGTGATCCGTGCCTTCGGCGGACTGCTGTTCGTCATCGGCGCTCTGATCATGGCCTACAACCTGTACATGACCGTGGTTCATGGCGAGGACGCCGAGGGCGCCACCGCCGGTTCCCCGGCTCTGGCCCCGGCCGAGTGAAGGAGCGCGCGTCATGTCTCTGATGGAAAAGCACGCCATCTTCGAGAAGAACTCGATCGTTCTCCTCGTCGGCATCCTGATCATGGTCGCCATCGGCGGCCTGGTCGAGATCGTCCCGCTCTTCTACCTGAAGAGCACCATCGAGAAGGTGGAGGGCATGCGTCCCTACACCCCGCTCGAACTGGCGGGACGCAACATCTACGTCCGTGAAGGCTGCTACAACTGCCACAGCCAGATGATCCGTCCGATGCGCGACGAGATCGAACGCTACGGCCACTTCAGCCTCGCGGCCGAGTCCATGTACGACCATCCGTTCCAGTGGAGCTCCAAGCGCACCGGTCCGGATCTGGCGCGTGTCGGCAACAAGTATTCCGACAAGTGGCAGGTCGAACACCTCGCCAACCCGCGCTCGGTCGTTCCGGACAGCATCATGCCGGGATACGCCTTCCTGGCGAAGAACGAGCTCGACACCAAGCATCTGACGGAGATGGTTCAGACCCATGCTCTCGTCGGCGTGCCCTACACCGCGGACCAGATCGCCAACGTGGCGACCGACGTCGCGGCGCAGGCCAACCCCGACGACAAGGCCGTCGATGCGATGCTGAAGCGCTACCCCAAGTCTGTCGCGCGTGACTTCGACGGCAACCCCGCCAAGGTCACCGAGATGGACGCCATGGTGGCCTATCTGCAGGTGCTCGGTACTCTGGTGGACTTCAAGCTCTACGACGACAAGGCGAATCTCCGTTGAGAGGGGGCGAGGTCATGAGCACCTACAACTCTCTCTCGGAATTCGCCCAGACGTGGGGTCTGGTCTACTTCTTCGTCATCTTCGCGGGGGTCCTCGTCTACGCCCTGTGGCCGTCCAACCGGCGGCCCTTCGACGAGGCCTCGCGCGTCCCCCTGCGGGAGGATTGATCCATGGCACAACAGGAACTCGACCATCTGTCGGGTCAGACGACGACCGGCCACGAGTGGGACGGTCTCAAGGAACTGAACACGCCGCTGCCGAAGTGGTGGCTCTACGTGTTCTACGCCTGCATCGTCTGGTCCTTCGCCTACTTCATCTTCTATCCCTCCTGGCCGCTGGTGTCCGACTACACCAAGGGTCTGTGGGGCGCGACCATGCGTTCCGACGCCATCGCGGCCTACGAGGGCGGTGTGAAGGCGCGTCTGGCCAATGCGGCCGGCCTCGCCGAAGCTCCGCTGGAGAAGATCAAGACCACGCCGGCCCTGCTCGAGTTCGCCATGGCGAACGGCAAGGCCGCCTTCGGCGACAACTGCGCTCCGTGCCACGGCTCGGGCGCGACCGGCGGCCCGGGTTATCCGAGCCTCCAGGACGACGACTGGATCTGGGGCGGCAAGCTCGCCGACATCTACCAGACCCTCCAGTACGGCATCCGTTCCGGCCACGCCAAGACGCGTGACAGCATGATGCCGAACTTCGGTAAGGATGGCGTGCTCAAGAAGGAAGAGATCGCTTCGGTCGCCGACTATGTCGTTTCCCTGTCCGATACGTCGGTCAAGGGCACGGACGCCGGCAAGAAGCTGTTCTCCGACAACTGCGCCTCCTGTCACGGCGAAGACGCCAAGGGCAACCTCGAGCTCGGTGCGCCGAACCTCGCGGACAAGATCTGGCTCTACGGCGCCGGCAAGGACAAGATCGCGGCTCAGATGAACGAAGCCAAGCACGGCGTCATGCCGGCCTGGGAAGGTCGTCTCGACCCGATCACCGTCAAGTCGCTGGCCGTCTACGTCCACTCGCTGGGCGGCGGCAAGTGATCCGAAAGGGAAGGGGCGGGTCCGCCCCTTCCGACTTCCGGCGTCCGCGATCGGAGCGCCATACCTGCGAGGGAGACGCGCGCCGTCTCCCTCGTTCGTTTGAGGCGGACGTCGCTCCACGGGCGTCGGACCCGAGGCCGGCGTCGAAGGCATCCGGCGACGGTCCTCGGTCGACGGGTCTCGCTCACCGTGCCGACGGGCACGATCGGTCGGGCCCACCGAACGCGTTCGACGCCCCGGCCGGATCGGGGCCGTCGGTCCGGATCTCCCGTCGGACCAGACGAACACCCTTTCGGGCAGGGCTCCGTGGTGAGATCGTGATCTTTTCGTCGCGGCGTCCGAATTCGAATCGGTTTGGAAGTCGCGGTACACGCATCCGTGGCTTGCCGTGAGGGGGCGAGCGCCCTAGAGCCTCTGGCGATCCTCCCCGGATCGATCCGTCGGTCGACGCCGCGAAACCACCGGCGACCTGCCGGAACGAAGCAACCGGTGCACGAGCCAGGGGACGAGACGCCGGCCGATTCCACGGCGGCGCGGGGCGCGACAGTGAAGGACGAACCGGCGATGAGCGTCGACAGCGATACCAATGCGAGCGACAAGCTCTACGCCGATCATGCGAAGATCTACCCGGCGTCCGTCGACGGGACGTTCCGCCGCATCAAATGGGCGATCCTCGTCGTCGGTCTCGCCATCTACTACTTCCTCCCCTTCCTGCGTTGGACGCGGGCGCCCGGTCAGCCGGATCAGGCGATCCTGCTCGATCTCTCCGGGCAGCGCTTCTATTTCTTCTTCATCGAGATCTGGCCCCAGGAGATCTATTACGTCACCGGGCTGATGATCATCGCCGCCTTCGTGCTGTTCCTGACCAACGCGGTCGCGGGCCGCATCTGGTGCGGCTATCTCTGCCCCCAGACCGTGTGGACCGATCTCTATTTCGCCGTCGAACGGGTCTTCCAGGGCGATCGTCGCGAACAGATGAAGCGCGACAAGGGGCCGATGAACGTGGACAAGGCGTGGCGCAAGACGGCGACCCACGTCACCTGGGTCCTCATCGCCTGGTGGACCGGCGGCGCCTGGGTCCTCTATTTCGCCGATGCTCCGACCCTTGTGAAGGAACTGGCGACCTTCGAGGCGCCGTCGATCGCCTATGTCTGGATCGGCATCCTGACAGCCTCGACCTACCTCCTGGCCGGCTACGCCCGCGAGCAGGTCTGCCTCTACATGTGCCCGTGGCCGCGCATCCAGGCGGCGCTGACCGACGAATGGGCCCTCAACGTCTCCTATCGCGTCGACCGCGGCGAACCGCGCGGCTCCCTGAAGCAGAACAACAAGCTGCGTGCCCAGGGACTGCCGGCCGGCGACTGCGTCGATTGCGGCCAGTGCGTCGCCGCCTGCCCGACCGGGGTCGACATCCGCGAGGGCCTGCAGATGGGCTGCATCCAGTGCGGCCTGTGCATCGACGCCTGTGACTCGGTCATGGAGAAGCTGGGCAAGCCCAAGCGCCTGATCGGCTACGACACCGACATCAACATCGAGCGTCGCGAACGGGGCGAAGCACCGGTCTTCCGCTTCGTTCGCCCGCGGACCATGATCTACGTCGGGCTGATCGTCGTCGTCGCGGTGGTCATGGGCTGGCGTCTGTCGACCCGCGCCACCATCGGCGTCAACGTCCTCCATGATCGCAATCCGCAGTTCGTGGTCAATTCCGACGGCTCGATCCGCAACGGCTATACCGTGCGCCTGCTCAACAAGGAGCCGCACGCGCGTGACCTGACGCTGTCGGTGAGCGGCGTCCCGGCGGGGGCTCGGCTCGAGACCTCGAGCATCGCCCGGCAGAACGGCAAGGACCTGGTCTTCGCCATCGAGCCGGACCAGACCCGCGAAATCCGCGTCCAGGTCGTCGTCCCGGCCGGCTCCGGCCTCGGCGCCTCGACCTCCGTCGTGTTCGGCCTCTCCGCCGCGCAGGGCGAGACGGCCAGCGCCAAGGACTTCTTCAAGGCGCCGTGAGGCGCATTCGGACGCGGCCGCCGGTCGCGTCCCCTGCCTTCCGGACGGGGAGGTTTTCGTCGTAGGATCCGCCGGCCGAACGGCGGTCGAATGCCACCGAGGAGGGCCGCATGCCGACGTCTCTGAACCAGAATCCCGAGGCCCGGGAGAGCGGATTCCGTCTCACCGGTCGCCATGTCCTCTTCATTCTCCTCGGCGCCTTCATCTTCGTCGGATCCGTGAACGCCGTCATGATCTGGCAGGCGGTGGGCAGCTTCCCCGGCGTGGTGACCGACAGCTCCTATCGCGACAGCCAGCGCTTCAACCGCAACATCGCCGCCGCGCAGGAACAGGCCGCCCTCGGCTGGCAGGTCGATGCCCATGCCGAGCGCAGCCCCGACGGCCGTGTGACCCTGCGTCTCCAGGCGAAGGACGCCGAAGGCCGACCGATCGCCGGCGTCTCCTTCCGCGCCGTTCTCCAGCACCCGGCCAACCGATCGCTCGACCACACCGTGGTGCTCGCCGCCCAGCCCGGCTCCGACGGCGTCTTCACCGGCACCGCCACCGGGGTGAACGAAGGCAAGTGGGGTCTGGAGGTCTCCGGCGAGCGCGAGCGCGGGCGGGTCTTCCTGTCGCAGAACACGCTGTTCCTGCGCTGACCGCGCCGAGCCGCGCGATCGTGCCGCCGTTCGCTGCCGATCCGAACAGCCGGATGGACTGCTCCGGGAGCCGTCGAGGATGAATGCACCGCGCATGACCACCGTCGATCGAGACTGGAACGCCTTCGCCACGCCCCGCACCGACGGCACCGTCCACATGGACCTCGCCGTCGAGGGCATCACCTGCGCGGCCTGCATGTCGACCATCGAGCGCGGCCTCAGGACCCTGCCCGGCGTCACCGAGGCACGGGTCAATCTGACCACCCATCGTCTCGCCCTCGGCTGGAAGCCGGGCGAGGCCGAGGCCGGGACGCTGATCCGTCGCCTGGAGAAGCTCGGCTACCGCGCCCATCCCTTCGACCCCGGTCGCCGCTCCGCCGAAGAGGAGGCGGAGGCCAAGGAACTGCTGCGCTGCATGGGCGTCTCCGGCTTCGGCGCCATGAACATCATGCTGTTGTCGGTCTCGGTGTGGGCCGGCAACGTCACCGACATCGATCCGGCGACCCGCGACCTCTTCCACTGGATCTCGGCCCTGATCGCCTTCCCGGTGGTCGCCTATTCCGCTCGGCCGTTCTTCCGTTCGGCCGGTCGCGCGCTGCGCGCCTTCCGCACCAACATGGACGTGCCGATCTCCATCGGCGTCGTTCTCACTCTCGGTCTGTCGATCTTCGAGACGCTGCGCTCCGCCGAGCACGCCTTCTTCGACTCGGTGGTGATGCTGCTGTTCTTCCTGCTCACCGGCCGCTTCCTCGACCACAACATGCGCCGCCGCACCCGCTCGGTCGCCGAGAACGTCGCCGCGCTCAGGGTCGAATCCGCCGCCAAGATCCTGCCCGACGGGCAGATCCGCGATGTCCCCCTCTCCAAGGTCGACCCCGGCGATCTGGTTCTGGTGCGCCCGGGTGAGCGTGTCTCGGTCGACGGCGTGGTCGAGGACGGATCGTCCGACATCGATCAGAGCCTCGTCACCGGCGAGACCACGCTGGTCGGCGTCGGTGTCGGCGCCCGCGTCTATGCCGGCACGCTCAACGTCGGTGGCCTGCTGCGCGTCCGCGTCACCGCCGCCACCGAGGGCACGCTCCTCGACGAGGTCAACACGCTGCTGGAGAGCGCCGCCCAGGCCAAGTCGAAGTACATGCGTCTCGCCGACCGTGCCGCGAGCGCCTATGCGCCGGTGGTCCACGCCTCGGCGCTCCTCACCTTTCTCGGCTGGTGGCTGATCCTTGGCCTCGGCGTCGCCGACAGTCTGGTGATCGCCGTCTCGGTGCTGATCATCACCTGCCCCTGCGCCCTGGCGCTCGCCATCCCGACCGTCCAGGTCGTCGCCTCCGGCGTGCTGTTCAAGGCCGGCGTGTTGCTCCATTCCGGCGACGCCATCGAACGGCTCGCCGCCGTCGATACCGTCGTCTTCGACAAGACCGGCACCCTGACTCTCCCCGAGCCGCGTCTCCTCAACGGCGACGACGTCGACCCCGACCGGCTCGATCGCGCCGGCCGTCTCGCCCGGGCGAGCCGGCACCCGCTCGGCCAGGCGCTGGCCGAGGTGACGCGTGCCGTCGCCCCGCCGATGGAGGTGCGCGAGGAACCGGGCCGTGGCATCGAGACGGCGCTCGACGGTCAATTCGAGCGGCTCGGCTCGCCCGCCTTCTGCGGCACCGATCCGGCTGCCGTGGCGGCGCTCCTCGCGCGCTTCCCCGGCGCCTCGCTGGTCGCCCATCGCGTCGGCGACGAGGCCCCGGTGCTCTTCGCCTTCGAACAGGGCCTGCGCCGCGACGCCCGCGAGGTGGTCGACCGGTTGAAGGCCATGGGCCTCGCCGTCGAGATCCTCTCCGGCGACCGCGAGGCGGCGGTGGCGGACGTCGCGGCGACGCTCGGTGTCGCCCGTTTCGCCGCAGGCCTGGGACCGACCGACAAGATCGCGCGGCTGGAGACGCTGAAGGCCGACGGCCGTCGCGTGCTGATGGTCGGCGATGGCCTCAACGATGCGCCGGCGCTCGCCAGCGCCCACGTCTCGCTGTCGCCGGTCACCGCCGTCCACCTGTCGCAGGCCGCCGCCGACGCCGTCTTCCTCGGCGATCGTCTGGCGCCGGTGGTGGCGGCGCTGGGGATGGCGCGCCGCGCCCGCACCGCCATGGTCCAGAACCTCTGGCTCTCGGTGATCTACAACCTGATCGCCGTGCCGGTCGCCGTCGCCGGCTGGGTGACGCCGCTCATCGCCGCGCTGGCCATGTCCGGCTCGTCGGTCATCGTCACCCTCAACGCCCTGCGCCTGCGGCTCGGAACCGGTGCGACCGCAGCGGACCACGCGCCGGTGGCCACCGACCCGACGGCCGCGCCCATGCCGGCGCCCGGCGTCGTCCGCACTTGACCAGCGCCCCGCCCCGCCGCAAGGGTTGACCGGCGCCGCATCCCCCGGCGATCGCGCCGCGCCGCATCGATCAGCTCTCCCGTCGAGGCTCCCGACCATGGACGTTCTGATCTTCCTGATCCCCATCGCCCTCGGCCTCGGGCTCCTCGGCCTCTTCGCCTTCATGTGGAGCCTCAAGGCCGGCCAGTACGAGGATCTCGAAGGCGCCGGCTGGCGCATCCTCGACGACAGCGACCTGCAGGACCGACGCCCCGGCGAGCCGACCGATGGTCGCGCCGACCGTTGACCGCCGGGCGGAGGGCCGCGTCAGCCTTCCGTTAACGGTCCGAGCAGTGTTCCCGTCCGGCAGACGTGGTCCTTAACCGACGACGTGCTCTCCTCGTTCCCGGTTCGCACGAGGAGAGGACATGGATTTCATACGTTCCCTTGCCAGGGCGATGCTGCCGCGCACCCTGCGACGCGAGGTCTACGATCGCGTCCATGCCGCGCTGCTGCGCCGTGCCCCGGATCGGGTGTTCCTGGAGACGGCGATCTTCCCCTGGCTGGAGACGCTCGCGGTCCGTGATGTCCTGTCGATCGGCGTGCGCCCCTACACCGCCCACTACCCCGGTCTTTTGCGGCGCCGCGGCATGCGGATCTGGACCAGCGACATCGACCCCGAGACGGCCCGTTGGGCGACCGCCGATCATGTCGTCGCCGACGTCTGCACCCTTTCGCCCGGCGATTTTCCGGTGAGCTTCGATGCGGTCGTCTTCAACGGGGTGATCGGCTGGGGCGTCGACGATCCCGCCATGGTCCGTCGCGCCTTCGAGGCGCTTCGTTCGCTCGTCGCCCCGGGCGCGGTGATGGTTCTCGGTTGGAACCACGACCGCTGCGTCGACCCCCTCACCGTCGAAGGCGTGGCCGACCTCTGGGAGACGATTCCGGGCGCCGGTGGTCTCTCCCGCCGGCGATTCGACGGGGCTACTCACGTCTACGATTTCCTCGAGGCCCGAGAGGTCGCCGCCCATCCGGCCTGGTGGGACGCGTTGCCCGCCTTCGAGGTCGAAGAGGACCGGGTCGAGGTCGAGCGGCCCCGCCGCCGCGCCATCGGCTGAAGCGGCCGAGCCATCCGGCACGGAGGCGCATCCGCTTCGCCGACGCTCCGTCCTCCGGCCGACGGGCTCCCGTGTACGGACATCGCGCGCCTCCACGGGGGCCGGAAAGAAAACGGCCCCGGTGTCGCCACCGAGGCCGAGCGAGGCGGCGGCGACATGGTCTCGTCGTCGCGCTCTCGGGAGAGAGGATCAGCCGCCCGAGCGCGGCACAGCGACACGCGCCACGAGGGGCGTGATCTCGTCGGTGTCGTCGTCGAGAGCCACCGGGCCGGTGAGCGGCAAGCCGAGCTTGGTCCACACGTCGACCAGCGCCGCCTTCAACTCGTCGATCAGCGCGTCGTCGTGGAACGGCGTCGGGGTGATCCGCAGCCGCTCGGTGCCGCGCGGCACGGTCGGATAGTTGATCGGCTGAATGTAGATGCCGTGCTCCTCGAGCAGCATGTCCGAGGCCTTCTTGCACAGGTCCGGATCGCCGACCATCACCGGCACGATGTGGGTCGAGGTCGGCATCACCGGCAGACCGGCGCCGCCGAGCACGTCCTTGGTGCGCTGCGCCTGACGCTGCTGCATGTCGCGCTCGGCCGAGGAGCGCTTGAGGTGGCGGATCGAGGCGGCGGCGGCGGCGGCGATCGCCGGCGGCAGCGCGGTGGTGAAGATGAAGCCCGGCGCATAGGAGCGCACCGCGTCGCAGATCGCCTTGGTCGAGGTGATGTAGCCGCCGAGCGTGCCGAAGGCCTTGGCCAGCGTCCCCTCGATGACGTCGATGCGGCCCATCAGTCCCTCGCGATCGGCGATGCCGCCGCCGCGGGGCCCATACATGCCGACCGCATGCACTTCGTCGATGTAGGTGAGCGCCCCGTACTTCTCGGCGAGATCGCAGATCGCCGCGATCGGCGCGATGTCGCCGTCCATCGAGTAGACGCTCTCGAAGACGATCAGCTTGGCCCGGCCCGGCTCGACCGCCTCGAGCAGCTCCTCGAGATGTTCGACGTCGTTGTGGCGCCACAGCTTCTTCTCGCAGCCCGAGCGGCGGATGCCCTCGATCATCGAAGCGTGGTTGAGCTCGTCGGAGAGGATCAGGCAGTCCGGCAGCAGCCGGGCGATGGTCGAGATCGCCGCCTCGTTGGAGACGAAGCCCGAGGTGAAGACGAGGCCCGCCTCCTTGCCGTGCAGGTCGGCGAGTTCGGCCTCGAGCTCGACCAGCGGATGGGAGGTGCCGGAGATGTTGCGGGTGCCGCCGGCGCCGGTGCCGAGCCCCTGGGCGGTCTCGATCATCGCGCCGAGCACGCTCTGGTGCTGGCCCATGCCGAGATAGTCGTTGGAGCACCACACCACGATCTCGCGCGGTTCGGTCTCGCGTCCCTCCTTGCGCCAAAGGGCGCGGGGGAAGCGACCGACGATGCGCTCGAGGTCGGCGAACACCCGGTAACGCTTCTCGGCCTTGAGCTGGTCGATCGCGTCCTCGAAAATCGACTGATAGTTCATGTCCGTCCTCGGGCCCCTGTCGTGGGTCTTCTGAGCCTTTTCGCCGCCGAACCGGTGAAGCGAAGGTCTCCCTCGTCTCACCGCCCCTCATCGACGGCGTTCGTCGTCGGTCTTCTGCGACCGTCACGGTCGTCTTGGACGATCGTCTCGCAGAAGCCTGCCTCTGCGCTCCTGTCGTCCTCCTATTAGACTTACAGGAATTCGAGGCACTTTGACCATGATCAAGCTACCCCCTTTTCGCCATCCGTGACCTTACGGACCGTGGTCCGTCGCCGCAGGCGCGACGGCAACCGCTTGTTCACCTTTCCCGGCGAGACTCCGTGATCGTGGAGGAGCCCGCGTGAACCTCGATCTCGCATCCCTGACCTTCCTCGTCGTCGAGGACAGCGCCTACATGCGTACGATCCTGCGCACCATGCTGCAGGGCTTCGGCGCGCGCCGCATCGTCGAGGCGGAAGACGGCGCTTCCGGCCTCGAAGCGATGGATCGCGCCAATCCCGACATCCTCATTCTCGACTGGGTGATGCCGATCCTCGACGGCGCCGACATGGTGCGGATGATCCGCAACCCGCAGAACCCCTTCGCCTACATTCCGGTGATCATGGTCACCGCCCACACGGAACGCTCGCGCATTCTCGAGGCGCGCAAGCTCGGCATTCACGAATTGTTGTGCAAGCCGATCTCGGCCAAGTCGCTCTATCAGCGCATCGCCAGCGTCATCATGCACCCGCGTGAATTCGTGAAGACCCCGACCTATTTCGGCCCCGCGCCCCGCGCCATCCGCAATCGTCAGAAGATCTGGCAGGCCAAGCCGCAGGGCGTGATCGGCGTCGACAGGCCCAAGTCCGGCGGCGACAAGACCGAGATCGCCGCCTGAGCCGATCGCACGGCGCGCGGCGCCCGGCGATCGACACCGGCGGCCTTTCCTTCGCCGCAGGAAAAGGGCAAGAGCGTCCGCGAGGCCCGCGCGCGGCCGCGACGTTCTCTGGGGGAAGTCCGTGAAGATCTGGCCGAGCGGCGGCGCCGCGGTGTTCCTGAAGCGGGTGGGGACGGTCTCCGGCTTCACCATGCTGTCGCGCGCCACCGGCTTCCTGCGCGACGTGGTGCTCGCCTGGGTGATCGGCGCCGGCCCGCTCGCCGACGCCTTCTTCATCGCGCTCCGCATCCCCAACCACTTCCGCGCCCTCTTCGCCGAAGGTGCCTTCAACGCCTCCTTCGTCCCGACCTATGCCGGCACCCTGGAGAAGGACGGCCGGCCGGCCGCCCTCGGCTTCGCCGCCCGCGTCCTCGGAGCCCTCCTCGCGGTGCAGGTGGTGGTCCTCGTCGCCGCCGAAATCTGGACCCGTGGCCTGCTGGAGCTCATCACCCCCGGCTTCGCCGGCGTCGGCGAGATCGGCGATCTGACGGTGCTGCTCACCCGCATCACCTTCCCCTATCTGCTCTTCGTCACTCTGGTGACGGTCTGGGGCGCCGTCCTCAACGCCCACCACCGCTATGCCGCGGCGGCCGGCGCGCCGGTGCTGTTCAACGTGGCGATCGTCGCCTGCGTCGGCCTCACCCTGCTCGTCCCCGGCCGCTCGCCCCATCTCGCCCCGACCGCCGCGGCGATCGGCGTGGCGCTCGCCGGCGTCGCCGAGCTGATCCTCTTGATGTGGGCCGCCGGCCGCGCCGGGCTCGTGCTCCGCCCCGCCCGCCCCCGCCTCGACGAGGGCATGGTGACCTTCCTGAAGCGTCTCGGCCCGGCGACGATCGGCTCCGGCGCCTCGCAGATCGCCATGTTCGTCGACACCATCCTCGCCGCCGCGCTACCGGTCGGTGCGGTCTCGGCGATGTACTACGCCGATCGCCTCTATCAGCTGCCGATCGGTGTCATCGCCATCGCCGTCGGCACGGTGCTGCTGCCCGAACTCTCCCGCCGCTTCGCCGCCGGCGACGAACCGGGCGCGCGCCGCGCCCAACGCCGCGCCTTGATCGGTTCGACGGCGCTGACCCTGCCCTTCGTCGTCGCCTTCCTCGCCGTCCCGGCGTGGCTGGTCGAGATCGCTTTCGCTCGCGGTGCCTTCGATGCCGCGGCGGTGGCCCGCTCCGCCGCGACGCTCCAGGCCTACGGCGTCGGCCTCCTCGCCATCGTCCTCCTGCGCTCGGTCGTCCCCGCCTTTCACGCCCGCGGCGACACCCGCACCCCGATGTGGGTCGCCTTCGCCGGCATCGCCGTCAACGTCGCGCTGAAGTTCGCCCTCACCGGTCCCTTCGACGTCGCCGGTCTGGCGATCGCCACCTCGGCCGGCGCCTGGGTCAATCTCCTCATCCTCGTCGGCATCGACCGCCGTCGCGCCCGCCTTGCCTGAGGCGCCCGCGATGGCGCAGGATCACCGTCGAGAGGAGATCCGATGCGGGCGAGCGGTTCCATCCTGGCGAACGGCTATCGGTGCTTCCTGGCGGTGGCCGAGGCGGGGTCGATCCGCGCCGCGGCCCGCCAGCTGAACATCGTCTCCTCCGCCGTCAATCGCCAGATCCTGATGCTGGAGGAGGACCTCGGCATCCGCCTCTTCGACCGCGTCGGCCGCGGCCTGCGCCTGTCGGAGGCCGGCATCCTGCTGCTGCGTCAGGTGCGCGACACCGTCGACCGCCACGAGGATCTCGTCGCCGAGCTCGATACGCTGCGCGGCCTCCGGCGCGGCCGGGTCCGCATCGCCTCGGTGGAGAGCATCGCAGCGGAGCGCCTGCCGCATCTCCTCGCCGCCTTCTGGCGCGCCTATCCCGGCATCGAGACGACGCTCGCCGTCGCCGGGGCCGAGGAGGTCGCCCGTCTGATCGAGGACAACGGCGCCGACGTCGGCTTCGCCTTCTCCACCCGACCGCTCCCCGGCATGCGCGTCGTCCACCAGGAGTCCCACGCCGTCGGCGCCGTCCTCGCCCCCGGCCACCGTCTGGCGGGTGCCGAACGCCTGCGCCTCGCCGATCTCGCCGCCGAGCCGCTGGTCCTGCCGGCCCGCGGCCTGTCGCTGAGGGCGGCGCTCGATCCGGCGCTCGCCCGCCTCGGTCGCGCCGTCGCCGTCCGCGCCGAATGCGACTCGCTGCGTCTCACCGCCGGCCTCGTCCGCCATTCCGCGGCGATCGGCTTCATGACCCGCATCGGCATCGAGCAGGAGCTGCGCACCGGCGACCTCGCCTGGGTGGCCCTCGCAGACGACGATCTGTTGCCCGACCATCTCCACGTCGTCGCCCGCGACCGCGCCGTCCCCAGCCTCGCGGTGGCGGCGCTCGGCGATTTCGTCGAGGAGAGTTGGGGACGAGTTGCTCGAGAACGCAGCCGGCCGTTGATCTGACGCGGATTCGGGCAGAGGCTGCCCATCGGGTCGTCGTCGGCGTGACTGCTGCCGAAATTCGAACGATGCGGTCGAAAATCTCCGCTTTTTCGAACGGTGGTCTCGACGCATCATCCGTAGTGGTCCTTAGGCAATGCCTGCGGATCGGCGACGCATGGCCGTATGGTGGTGCCGTCTCGCGGAGTCGTGTCGAATTCGGGGGGTATCGATGGGTCGTCTCACCACGCATGTGCTCGACACTGCGACCGGCCTTCCGGCCGTCGGGCTCGAATTCGCCCTCTGGCGCATCGAGCCGGACGGTGCCCGCACCCGGCTCTCCGTCCACGCCACCAACGCCGACGGCCGTGTCGATCGCCCGGTGCTCGAAGGCGAGACCTTCGTGCCCGGTACCTACGAACTGGTCTTCGCCGTCGGCGATCATTTCCGCCGCAACGGGGTGGCTCTGGGTGAACCGGCCTTCCTCGACGTGGTGCCGCTGCGCTTCGGCATCGCCCAGGGTCTGGATCATCTCCACGTGCCGCTGCTGGTCGCGCCCTACGGCTACTCGACCTATCGCGGGAGCTGAAGCCGATGCGCCGCTCGATCCGCTACCTCTCCCAGGGCCGTGTGATCGAGGTCGCCGACTTCGAGCCGACCACGACCCTGCTCGATCACCTCCGCCTCGCCCGCCGCCGCACCGGGACGAAGGAGGGCTGCAACGAGGGCGATTGCGGCGCCTGCACCGTGGCGCTCGGCCGCCTCGTCGACGGCCGCCTCGTGTACGAGCCGATCTGCGCCTGCATCCGACTGCTCGGCACGATCGACGGCTGCGAGATCGTCACCGTCGAGGACCTCGCCGAGGGCGGCCGGCTGCATCCGATCCAGGAGGCGATGGTCCGCCTGCACGGCTCGCAGTGCGGCTTCTGCACCCCCGGCATCGTCATGAGCCTCTTCACCCTCTACGCCACCCCCGGCGCGGTCGACCGCGAGGCCGTCCTCGATCGCCTCTCCGGCAACCTCTGCCGTTGCACCGGCTATCGCCCGATCGTCGACGCCGCGCTGGAGGCCTGTGCCGCCCGTCCCGCCGACGTCCCCGACGATCTCTTCGCCGCCACCGCCGCCGAGACCCGGCTGGCGCTCGCCGCCCTCGACGACGGTGAGGAGGTCTTCGTCGGCGACGAGGACTGCTTCTTCGCGAGCCCACGCAGCTTCGACACCCTCGATCGCATCCTCGCCGCCTGCCCCGACGCCACGCTGGTCGCCGGGGCGACCGACGTCGGCCTGTGGATCACCAAGGCCGGCCGTGATCTGCCCAGGATCGTCCACGTCTCCCGCCTCCACGGCCTCGACCGCGTCGAGGAGAACGAGCGCGAGATCGTCTTCGGCGCCGCCGTGCCGCTCGAAGAGGCGGGCCGCGTCCTCGGCCGGCTCGATCCCGACCTCGCCCATCTCTTCCGCCGCATCGCCGGTGCCCAGGTCCGCGCCTCCGGCACGCTGGGCGGCAACATCGCCAACGGCTCGCCGATCGGCGACAGCCCGCCGGCGTTGATCGCCCTCGGCGCCTCGATCGAACTCCTGCGCGCCGGCCATCTCCGCCGCCTGCCGCTCGAGGACTTCTTCCTCGCCTACGGCCGCCAGGACCGCACCCACGACGAGATCCTCACCCGCGTCTTCGTGCCCAGGCTCCGCCCGACCCACGCCTTCCGCGCCTTCAAGGTGGCCAAGCGTCACGACCAGGACATCTCGGCCCTGCTCGGCGCCGTTCGGCTCACCCTCGACGGTTCCACCGTCGCCGAGGCCCGCATCGCCTTCGGCGGCATGGCCGGGACGCCGAAGCGGGCGAGCGGCGCGGAAGCGGCGCTGGTCGGCGCCTCGCTCACCGATCCGGCAAGCTGGCGGCCGGCGCTCGACGCATTGCGCGCCGACTTCACCCCGCTCTCCGACATGCGCGCCTCGGCCGAATACCGCACCGAAGCCGCCGTCGGCCTGCTCGCCAAGTCGCTGGTCGAGATCGCCGGCACCGCCACCACCCGCACCCGGATCGCCGGCGCCCGAGAGGAGGCAGCCCATGGACGCGCCCTCTGACGCCGCCCGCTCCGCCGTCGGCCGGCCGGTTCCGCACGAATCGGCCCGCCTCCACGTCACCGGCGCGGCGCCCTACATCGACGACATCGCCGAACCGGCGGGCACCCTCCATCTCGTCCCCGGCTGGTGCCGATCGGCCGCACGCGGCCGCATCCTGCGCCTCGATCTCGATCGCGTCCGCGCCGCCCCCGGCGTGGTGGCGGTGCTGACCGCCGCCGACGTCCCCGCCGTCAACGACTGTTCGCCGTCGATCGGCGGCGACCCGGTCTTCGCCGATGGGGTGATCCGCTTCCACGGTCAGGTGGTCTTCGCCGTCGCCGCCGAGACCCGGGCCGAGGCGCGCGCCGCCGCTCGACTGGCGGTGATCGAGGTCGAGGCCGAGACGCCGGCGGTCTCCGTCGGCGACGCCCTCGACCGCGGCACCGACGTGCTGCCGACCTACGAGTTCGCCAAGGGCGATGCCGCCACGGCGATCGCCGGCGCTCCGCACCGCATCCATGACGGCTTCGCGATCGGCGGCCAGGAGCACTTCTATCTCGAGACCCAGGTGGCGCTCGCCGTGCCGCGCGAGGGCGACGAGATCCGCATCTACGCCTCGACCCAGCACCCGACCGAGGTCTCCCACGTCGCCGCCCGCGTCCTCGGCCTGCCCGAGGCGGCGCTGCCCTGCGAGTGCCGGCGCATGGGCGGCGGCTTCGGCGGCAAGGAGAGCCAGGCGACGCAATGGGCGGTGATCGCCGCGCTCGCCGCCCGCCTCACCGGCCGGGCGGTCAAGATCCGCCTCGACCGCGACGACGACATGGTGATGACCGGCAAGCGCCACGACTTCCGCGTCGACTGGTCCGCCGGCTTCGACGACGACGGGCGTTTGACCGGCGTCGAGGTCGACTTCCACGCCCGCTGCGGCCATTCCGCCGACCTCTCCCAGGGCGTCGTCGACCGCACCATGTTCCACGCCGACAACGGCTACGACTACCCCGCCGCCCGCATCTTCACCCGCCGGCTGATGACCGACACCGTCTCCGCCACCGCCTTCCGCGGCTTCGGTGGGCCGCAGGGCATGGTCTTCGCCGAGCGAATGATGGACGTGATCGCCATCCGGTTGGGGCTCGATCCGCTCGACGTCCGCCTCGCCAATCTCTATCCGGACTTCGATGCGGCGGCCCACGGCGTCACCCCCTACGGCCAGGTGGTCGACGACGGCATCCTCCATGCGCTGATCGGCCGCCTCGCCGCGACCTCCGACTACCGCGCCCGCGCCGCCGAGATCGACGCCTTCAACCGCACGAGCCCGGTCCTGAAGCGCGGCATCGCCCTGACACCGGTGAAGTTCGGCATCTCCTTCACCCTCGCCCACCTCAATCAGGCCGGTGCCCTCGTCCACCTCTATGCCGACGGCTCGGTCAGCGTGAACCACGGCGGCACCGAGATGGGGCAGGGGCTGATGACCAAGGTGGCGCAGGTGACCGCGGAGGTCTTCGGCCTTCCCGCCAGCGGCGTCCGCGTCACCGCCACCGCCACCGACAAGGTCCCCAACACCGCCCCGACGGCGGCCTCCTCCGGCTCCGACCTCAACGGCTGGGCCGCCCGCCGCGCCGCCGAGACCATCCGAGACCGCCTCGCCGTGGTGGCGGCGGAGCACTTCCGAGTCGACCCCTCGGTGATCCGCTTCGCCGACGGCCGCGTCTTCGCCGGGGCGGCGAGCCTCTCCTTCGCCGACCTCGCCGAGAAGGCCCATCATGCCCGCGTGTCGCTGTCGTCGACCGGCTTCTACGCCACCCCCGGCATCACCTGGGACCGCGCCGCGGCCCACGGCCGGCCGTTCTTCTACTTCGCCTATGGCGCCGCCTGTTCCGAGGTGGTGATCGACACCTTCACCGGCGAGATGCGCGTCACCCGCGTCGACCTCCTCCACGAGGCCGGCCGCTCGCTCAATCCGGCGATCGACATCGGCCAGATCGAGGGCGCCTTCGTCCAGGGGATGGGCTGGGTGACGAGCGAGGAGCTGGTGTGGAACGCCGACGGCCGTCTCCTCACCCACGCCCCCTCGACCTACAAGATCCCCACCGCCCACGACGTGCCGGAGGACTTCCGCGTCGCGCTGTGGGACGGCGAGGCACGGGTCGAGACCATCCATCGCTCCAAGGCGGTGGGCGAGCCGCCGTTCATGCTGGCGATCTCGGTCCACTCGGCGATCCTGAGGGCGATCGCCTCGCTCGCCCCCGGCCGTCTGCCGTCGCTCGACCTGCCGGCGACGCCCGAGGCGATCCTGATGGCGGTCAAGGCGATGCGCCGCCCCGCCGAGGAGGCCGCGCCATGATCGGTCACTGGGCTCGCATCGCCGAGATCGTCGAGCGCTTCGGCTGCGCCGCCCGCCTCGCCGTGGTGGCGACGCGCGGCTCGACCCCGCGCGAGATCGGCGCGGCGCTGGTGATGCGCCCCGACGGCGGCTTCCACGGCACCATCGGCGGCGGCGCCTTCGAATGGCGCCTCCTCGCCCAGGCCGGCGCAGCGCTGCGCGACGGTGCCGCCGGGATCACGTTCGAGGAGATCGTCCTCGGCCCCGATCTCGGCCAGTGCTGCGGCGGCCGCGTCACCGTCGCGATCGAGATCTTCGATCGCGACGATCTCGCCGAGGCCCGTCACTTCGCCGCGCTGGAGGCCGCCGGCTCCGTCACCCTCGTCGCCGAGATCGCCTCCGGCCGCGCCCGTCGCCGCCTCGCCGAGGATCCGGCGCTCGAACCAGGCCTCGCCCGCGACCGATCCCGCCTCGTCGAGCGCTTCGGCGACGATCGCCGCCGCCTCGTCCTCTTCGGCGCCGGCCACGTCGGCCGGGCGCTGGTGCTGGCGCTGGCGCCCTTGCCCCTCCGTGTCGATTGGGTCGACGGCCGCCCGGAGGCCTTCCCCGCCGCCGTGCCTGCCGGGGTGTGCTTGCATGCGCCGGCCGATCCGGTGACGATGGTGGCCCTCGCCCCCGCCGGTTCCTTCGTCCTCGCCATGACCCACGATCACGCCCTCGATTTCGCGATCGTCGACGCCTGTCTGCGGCGCGACGATCTCGGCTGGATCGGCGTCATCGGCTCGGAGACGAAGCGTGCCCGTTTTGCAGGCAGGCTGATCGAAATCGGGCATACGAGCGACGCGACTCGCCGTATGGTCTGCCCCGTGGGGGCGGTCGGGCCGCGCTCCAAGCAACCCGCCGTGATCGCCGCGTCGATCGCGGTCGATCTGCTCGTCGCCGACGAGGTGGCACGGAACACGCATGGGAGTTCACGCATCGCCGGGCTCCGAGGAGCGGGCGGGCGGGAGGTGTGGGCATGAGTAACATGGGCACGGCCGAGACGGCCGCGACCACAGCCGCGGCCGGTTCGCCGGAGTTCCTCGTCGAGGCACGCGGCATCGTCAAGAAGTTCGGCGCCTTCACCGCCAACGATCACGTCGATCTGGCGATCCGCCCTGGCGAGATCCACGCTCTCCTCGGCGAGAACGGTGCCGGCAAGTCGACTCTGGTCAAGATGCTCTACGGCTCGCTGCAACCGACCGCCGGCCGCATCTTCTGGAAGGGCGAACCGGTCACCGTCACCGATCCGGCCCGCGCCCGCGACCTCGGCATCGGCATGGTGTTCCAGCACTTCTCGCTGTTCGAGGCGCTGACCGTCACCGAGAACATCGCGCTCGCCCTCACCGGCGTGAAGGACATGAACGCGCTCGCCGACCGCATCGCCACCGTCTCCAAGGACTATGGCCTGCCGCTCGAACCGCGCGCCACCGTCGCCGATCTGTCGGTCGGCGAGCGCCAGCGCATCGAGATCGTCCGCTGCCTGCTGCAGGAGCCGAAGCTCCTGATCATGGACGAGCCGACGGCGGTGCTCACCCCCCAGGAGGCCGACCAGCTCTTCCTGACGTTGGAGCGCCTCGCCTCCGAGGGCTGCGCCGTCCTCTACATCTCGCATCGGCTCGAGGAGGTGAAGCGCCTCTGCCACGCCTCGACCATCCTGCGCCACGGCAAGGTCGTCGCCCGCGTCGACCCGTCCCTGGAGACGGCGGCGAGCCTCGCCCGCCTGATGGTCGGCGCCGATGTCCACGCCATCCGCCCGAAGCATGCCCGCGTCGCCGGCCCGACGCGCCTCTACCTCGACCAGCTCGATCTGCCCGCCAACGGCCCCTTCGCCGTGGCGCTGGAGAAAGTGTCGCTCGAGGTTCGCGCCGGCGAGGTCCTGGCGATCGCCGGCGTCGCCGGCAACGGCCAGTCGGAACTCTTCGACGCGCTCTCCGGCGAACGCCGCGCCGATCGCCCCGGCGCGGTGGTGATCGAGGGCACGCCCTGCGGAACGCTCGGCGTGTCGGAGCGCCGCGCATTGGGCGCCGCCTTCGTCCCCGAGGAACGCCTCGGTCACGGCGCCGTGCCGGCCTTCCGTCTCTCCGAGAACGTCGTACTGACCCGCGACACCGTCTTCGCCGACGCCATGCGCCGCCTGCTCGGCTTCCTCGACTTTGCCCGCGCCGACGAGACCGCCACCCGCGTCTCCACCGCCTACGACGTCCGCAAGGGCAAGCCCGACCCTGAGGCCCGCTCGCTCTCCGGCGGCAACCTGCAGAAGTTCGTGGTCGGCCGCGAACTCGACCGCAAGCCCGGTGTGCTGGTGGTCAACCAGCCGACCTGGGGCGTCGACGCCGGCGCCGCCGCCCTCATCCGTCAGGCACTGATCGATCTCGCCGCCGACGGTGCCGGGGTGCTGGTGATCAGTCAGGACCTCGACGAGATCTTCGAGATCGCCGACCGCATCGCGGTGATCTCGCGCGGCGCCCTGTCGCCGGGCTACGACGCCCACGTCATGACGCTCGAGAAGGTCGGCCTGCTGATGGGCGGCGCCCACGGCGGCTCCGAGGCGATCGACGGCGCGCTGAAGCTGCGGGAGGCCGACGGCCGTGCGTATTGAACTCGAGAAGCGTCCCGAACGCTCCAAGGTGATGGCCTGGGCCTCGCCGATCATCGCCGTGCTGGCGACGGTGGTGACCGGCGGCCTGATCTTCGCCGCCATCGGCAAGCCGCCCCTGCAGGCGCTGTGGATCTTCTTCCTCGAACCCTTCTCCAGCCTGTGGTCGATCGAGGAACTGGTGGTCAAGGCGACGCCGCTGATCCTCATCGGCGTCGGCCTCTCCGTCGCCTATCGCGCCAACGTCTGGAACATCGGCGCCGAGGGCCAGTTCACCATCGGCGCGCTGATGGGCGGCATGGTCCCGGTGTTCTTCAACACCTGGCAGTCGCCGCTCACCCTCGTCCTCATGCTGGTGCTCGGCATCCTCGGCGGCATGATCTGGGCGCTGATTCCGGCGCTGCTCAAGATCAAGGCCGGCGCCAACGAGATCCTGGTCTCGCTGATGCTGGTCTATGTCGCGCAGCTCCTGCTCGACTGGCTGGTGCGCGGCCCCTGGCGCGACCCCAAGGGCTACAATTTCCCCAAGACGGTCGGCTTCGAGGATTGGCAGGTGATGCCGGTGTTCGGCGGCGGCCGCCTCAATCTCGGCATCCTCCTGGCGATCGTCGCCGCGATCGCCCTCTCCATCCTGATGCGGCGGACGATGAAGGGCTTCGAGGTCCGCGTCCTCGGTGAGGCGCCCCGCGCCGGCCGCTTCGCCGGCTTTTCCTCCGACCGCATGACCCTCTTCGTATTCCTCCTGTCGGGTGGTCTCGCCGGCCTCGCCGGCATCGTCGAAGTGGCCTCGACCGTCGGCCAGCTCCAGCCCAACATCTCGCCCGGCTACGGCTTCACCGCCATCATCGTCGCCTTCCTCGGCCGGCTCGATCCGATCGGCGTGGTGGTCGCGGCGCTGATGCTGGCGGTCTCCTATCTCGGCGGCGAGGCGGCGCAGGTGGCGCTCGGCATCTCCGACAAGGCGGCCCGCGTCTTTCAGGGCGTGTTGCTCTTCTGGGTGCTCGCCTGCGACACCCTCATCCTCTACCGCCTGCGCATCGTCCGCGGCGCGCCCGCCGCGGAGGGCGTGTGATGGACCAGTCCGCTCTCCTCGCCGTCCTCCTCACCATCGTCACCGCCTCGACGCCGCTGCTCCTCGCCGCGCTCGGCGAACTCGTCACCGAACGCGCCGGCGTCCTCAACCTCGGGGTCGAGGGCATGATGGTGATGGGCGCCGTCGCCGGCTTCGCCGTGGCGCTTATGACCGGCTCGCCCTATCTCGGCATCGTCGCTTCGGCGCTCGCCGGGGCGCTCCTCGCCGTGCCCTTCGGCGTCCTGACGCTCAACCTCGTCGCCAATCAGGTGGCGACCGGCCTCGCCCTGACGCTCCTCGGCCTCGGCCTCTCCGGTCTCATCGGCGAGCGTTTCGTCGGTCAGCCCGGCGTCCGGCTGCAGAAGCTCGCCATCCCCGGCCTCTCCGACATCCCCTTCGTCGGCCCGATCCTCTTCGGCCAGGACGTGCTGGTCTATCTGTCGATCGCGCTCGCCGTGCTGGTCTCCTGGGTGGTGTTCCGCAGCCGCGCCGGTCTGATCCTGCGCGCCGTCGGCGACAACCACGCCTCCGCCCATGCGCTCGGCTATTCGGTGATCCGGGTGCGCTGGGCGGCGGTGCTGTTCGGCGGGGCGATGGCCGGCCTCGGCGGCGGCTATCTGTCGCTCGCCTACACCCCGCAGTGGATCGAGAACATGACGGCGGGCCGCGGCTGGATCGCGCTGGCGCTGGTCGTCTTCTCCTCCTGGCTGCCGTCGCGGCTGGTGATCGGCGCCTATCTCTTCGGCGCGGTGACCATTCTCGGCTTCTTCGTCCAGGGGCTCGGCGTCGGCGTGCCGGCGCAGCTCTTGTCCTCGCTCCCCTACATCGTCACCATCGCCGCCCTGGTCGTCATCTCGACACGCCGGGGACGCGCGAGGGCCGATACGCCGGCCTGCCTCGGGCAGCCCTTCGTGCCGGATCGATGAAGGTCACGGATGGCGCCGCCTCGCGGTCGGGCGCGCCGTCCTCACTCGTCTCGTACCGCTTCGTCCGATGGAGGAAGTCCCCATGAAGAAATGGTCCGCGCTCACTCGCCGTGACGCGATGGCGAGCGCCCTCGCCGGTTCGGTCGCGCTCGCTCTCTCCGCGAGCCTCGCCGGTCCGGCCGCCGCCGCCGACAAGCTCAAGGCCGCCTGGGTCTATGTCGGCCCGGTCGGCGACTTCGGCTATTCCTATCAGCACGATCAGGGCCGTATCGCGGTCGAGAAGGCGCTGGGCGACAAGGTCCAGACCACCTTCGTCGAGAACGTGCCGGAAGGCCCCGACGCCGAGCGCGCCATCGAGCGCCTCGCCCGCGACGGCAACAAGCTGATCTTCACCACCTCCTTCGGCTTCATGGACCCGACCCTCAAGGTCGCCAAGAAGTTCCCCGACGTGAAGTTCGAGCACGCCACCGGCTACAAGCGCGCCGACAACGTCGCCACCTTTTCCGCCCGCTTCTACGAGGGCCGCTACGTCATCGGCCAGATCGCCGGCAAGATGACCAAGTCGGGCACCATCGGCTACATCGTCTCCTTCCCGATCCCCGAGGTCGTCTCCGGCATCAACGCCTTCATGCTCGGCGCCCAGTCGGTCAACCCGAACGTCAAGGTCAAGATCATCTGGGTGAACTCCTGGTACGATCCGGGCAAGGAAGCCGACGCCGCCAAGGTGCTGATCGGCCAGGGCGCCGACATCCTGACCCAGCACACCGACTCCACCGCCGCCCTCCAGGTGGCGTCCGAGAAGGGCATCCTCGGCTTCGGCCAGTCCTCCGACATGGACAAGTTCGCCCCCAAGGCCCAGATCACCTCGATCGTCGACGACTGGTCGCACTACTACATCGGCCGGGTGAAGGCCGCCCTCGACGGCTCGTGGAAGGCCGTCGACACCTGGGACGGCATGAAGGAGGACGCGGTCGTCCTGCCGCCGATCAAGAACGTCCCCGACGACGTCAAGGCGATGGCCGAGAAGACCGCCGCGGCGATCAAGGCCGGCACGCTGAAGCCCTTCGGCGGCAAGATCACCAAGCAGGACGGCTCGGTCGTCGAGAACCTCGACGACGGCGCCATCCTGTCGATGAACTGGTACGTCAAGGGCATCGACGACAAGCTGCCGCAGTGATCGACACGTCCGGCGTGGCGCCCCATCCGGGCTCCGCGCCGCTCGCGATCGGGAGGGCGGGGCCGTGCTCCGCCCTTCGCACGAGGAGATCCCGATGCTCGCCTATGCCGCCGACTGGCTGAACATCCTCACCCGCTGGTTCCACCTCGTCGTGGGCATCGGCTGGATCGGCACCTCCTTCGCCTTCATCGCCCTCGACGTGTCGTTCCGGAAGCGCCCGGAGACCCCGCCGACCGGGCTCGGCACCTCCTGGCTCGTCCACGGCGGCGGCTTCTACCATGTCGACAAGTACATGGTCGCCCCGCCGCGCCTGCCCGAGGACCTCATCTGGTACAAGTGGGACGCCTATCTCACCTTCGTCTCCGGCATCGTGCTGATGGCGGTGCAATACTGGTGGAGCGCCCGGGCCTATCTCATCGATCCGAAGCTGGTGGCGCTGGAGCCGTGGCAAGCGATCGCCATCTCCATCGCCTCGCTCACCGCCGGCTGGCTGATCTACGACCGCCTCTGCCGCTCGCCGCTCGGCGAGAAGCCGCTGGCGCTGGCGGCGATCGTCTTCGCCCTGATCGTCGGCGCGGCCTGGGGCTACACCCACGTCTATTCCGGCCGCGGCGCCTTCATCCACGTCGGCGCCTTCGTCGGCACCATCATGGCCGCCAACGTCTTCCGGGTGATCATCCCCAACCAGCGCAAGATGGTCGATCAGATGATCGCCGGCGAGACCCCGGACGGCCGCCTCGGCGTGATCGCCAAGCAGCGCTCGGTGCACAACACCTATCTGACGCTGCCGGTGCTGCTGATGATGGTGTCGAACCATTATCCGATCCTGTCGAACCACCCGCAGTCCTGGCTCCTCGCGGCGCTGATCCTGGTGGTCGGCGGCCCGATCCGCCACTTCATCGTCCGCCACGAGGCGGGAGATCCGATCGGAAAGATCCTCTGGGCCCCCGGCGTCGCCGCCCTCGGGCTGGTCGCGGCGCTGATCCTCACCCTGCCGAAGACCGCGGTGTCGAGCGGCCCCGCCGTCTCCGACGCCGAGATTCTGACGCTCACCGCCAAGCACTGCACCATGTGTCACTCGGCCAAGCCACGCCACGAGAGCTTCTCGGAAGCCCCCAAGGGGGTCGAACTGGAAACCGTCGCCGACCTCGTCCGCTACGCGCCGTTGATCAAGGCCCAGGCCGTCGACACCGACGCCATGCCGCTCGGCAACGAGACCGGTTTCACCGCCGACGACCGCGCCCGGCTGGCCGGTTGGCTGGCGGCACACTGAGGGGAGGGGACATGCTCGACATCGCCGCGGTGAACGCGCTCTCCCTCGACGACTTCGTCGCCCGCTTCGGCGACGTCGCCGAGCATTCGCCCTGGGTGGCGGAAGCCGCGGCCGCGGCGCGCCCCTTCGCCACCCGTGAGGCGATGATCGAAGCCTTCGCCGCCGCAGTCGCCGCCGCGCCGCGCGACGCCCGTCTGGCGCTCGTCCGCGCCCACCCCGATCTCGCCGGACGGGCCGCCCGCGCCGGGGTCATGGCCGAGGATTCGAAGCGAGAGCAGGCCGGTGCCGGTCTCGACACCTTGACCGAGGCCGAGTACGCCCGATTTACCGAACTCAACGACGGGTATCGCGCCCGCTTCGACTTCCCCTTCATCCTCGCGGTGAGGGGGGCGACCAAGGCGATGATCCTCGACGCCTTCGAGGCGCGCCTGCCGAACGACCCCGACGCCGAGTTCGAGGCGGCTCTCGCCCAGATCCACCGCATCTTCCGTTTCCGTCTGGAGGACCGCGTCGCACCGTGACGAATCCTGCTGCATCCCGCTCCGCTCCGCTCACGTCCGATGCGGCCCGCGCCCTCGGTGACCGCGCCCAGGGCCTGCTCGACCAGTTGGCTCGGGTGACCGACGAGCCCGGCCGGGTCGATCGAACCTATCTGTCGCCCGCCCACGCCCGCTCGATCGATCTCGTCGGCGGCTGGATGCGCGGCCTCGGCCTCGCCACCCGGGTCGATGCCGTCGCCACCCTGCGCGGCCGCCGCGAGGCCGACGTCACCCCGGAGACGGCGAAGACGCTGCTGATCGGCTCCCACATCGACACGGTGCTCGACGCCGGCAAGCTCGACGGCTGCCTCGGCGTGATCGCCGGTCTGCTCGTCGTCGAGGAGATCGAGAAGCGCGGCGTGAAGCTGCCCTTCGCTCTCGAGATCCTCGCCTTCGGCGACGAGGAGGGGGTGCGCTTCCCCACCGCCCTGTCGTCCTCCTCCGCCGTCACCGGCACCTACCGGCGCGAATGGCTGGAGGTGCGCGATCGCGACGGCCGCAGCCTCGCCGAGGCGTTGGCCGACTTCGGCTGCGACACCGCCCGCATCGACGAGGCCCGTATCGATCCGGCCGGCGTCATCGGCTGGCTCGAACTCCACATCGAACAGGGTCCGCTGCTCGAGCACTGGGGTCTGCCGCTCGGCGTCGTCACCTCGATCGCCGGCCAGTCGCGTTTCTCCTTCACCCTCCAGGGTGTCGCCGGCCACGCCGGCACCGTGCCGATGGAACTGCGCCGGGACGCGCTGACCGGGCTCGCCGAGATCGCGCTCACCGTCGAGCGCGTCGGCCGCCAAGGCACCAACGGTCTCGTCGCCACCGTCGGACGCGTCGACGTCAAGCCGGGTGCCGGCAACACCGTGCCCGGCCGGATCGAGGCCACCCTCGACATCCGCGCCGGCGCCGATGCGCCCCGCCTCGTCGCCATCGACCGCATCCGCCACGAGGCCGAACGCATCGCGGCGCGACGTGGTCTCGGCTTCGAACTGCACCGCCACATCGACGTGCCGACCTGCCCCATGGACGATGACCTGCAGGCGGCCTTCGCCCGGTCCGTCGCTTCGCTCGACCTCGACGTCCGCCGTCTGCCCTCGGGCGCCGGTCACGACGCCATGGCCATGGCCCGCGCCTTTCCCGCCGCCATGCTGTTCGTGCGTTCGAAGGACGGCATCTCCCACAACCCACGCGAATGGTCTTCGCCGGAGGACATCGGTCTCGGCGTCGAGGCTCTGGTGCGCACCGTCCTCGATCTCGCCGAACGGGCGCGGGGAGGGGCGACATGACCACCGTCCATCTCGCTCGCACCCTCTCCTTCCGCGACGATCCGGCGACCGCCGGCCCCTCGGCGGTGGTCTTCCGCGAGCGTGGCGCCGTGGCGGTCGGCGACGACGGCCGCATCCTCTGGGCGGGCGATGCCTCCGACCTCCCCAACGACCACCGTGTCGCCCCCCGCATCGACCACGGGCGGGCGCTTCTCGCCCCCGGCCTGATCGACACCCACGTCCACTATCCGCAGTGGCGCATGCTCGCCGCCCCCGGCCGTGACCTGCTCGAATGGCTGGAGCGCTTCACCTTCCGCGAGGAGGCGCGCTACGCCGAACGCGCCCACGCCGAGGCGAGCGCCGAGACCTTCCTCGATCGCCTGATCGAGAACGGCACCACCTGCGCCGCCGCCTTCTCGACCTCCCATGCGGTGGCCTGCGACGCCCTCTTCGCCGCCGCCGAGAAGCGCGGCATGGCGCTGGCCACCGGCAAGACGCTGATGGACCGCGCCTGCCCCGAGACCCTGCGCGACGACCCCGAGCGCGGCATCGCCGAGAGCGCCGACCTCATCGCCCGCTGGCACGGCCGCGGCCGCGCCCGCTACGTCGTGACCCCGCGCTTCGCCATCACCTCGACCGAGACCCAGCTGCGGCTCGCCGGCGAGCTGTTGCGCGATCATGCCGGCGTATTGATGCAGACCCATCTCTCCGAGAGTGCCCGCGAGATCGAGACAGTCCGCGCCCTCTTCCCCAGGGCCTCGTCCTACACCGACGTCTACGACCGTTTCGGCCTCCTCGGCCCCCGCTCGCTCTTCGGCCATGCGATCCACCTCTCCGAGGCCGAATGCGCCCGCCTCGCCGAGACCGGCTCGGTCGCCGTCCACTGCCCGACCTCGAACTGCTTCCTCGGCTCCGGCCTCTTCGATCTCGCCCGACTGGATCATCCCGACCGGTCGGTACGCATCGCGCTGGCCACCGACATCGGCGGCGGCACCTCGTGGTCGATGCTGGCGACCCAGGGCCGCGCCATCGAGGTGGCTCGGCTCGCCGGCGGGTCGCTCTCCGCCACCCGCGCCTTCTACTTCGCCACCCTCGGCAACGCCCGCGCCCTCGGCCTCGACGCCGAGATCGGCGCGCTCGAGCCCGGCCGCTTCGCCGACATGGTGGTGATCGACCCGCGCGCCACGCCGGTGCTCGCCGACCGCGACGACCTCTCCGAGAGCCTCGAGGATCTCCTCTTCGCCCTCGCCATCCTCGGCGACGAACGTGCCGTGCGCTCCACCTGGATCGCCGGCCGCCTCGCCCACGAGAAGCCCTCACCCACGGAAACCGTCCGATGACCTCGCTCACCGACCGCATCTCCTCGCTCGTCGACGCCCGCTTCGACGAGGAGGTCGCCTTCCTCGCCGAACTGGTGAAGGTGCCCTCCGACAATCCGCCCGGCGACTGCGCCCCGCACGCCGAGGTGACCGCGGCTCTGTTGGAGAAGCTCGGTTTCGAGGTCTCGTGCCATCCGGTGCCGGAGGCGGTGGTGAAGGCGGCGGGCATGAAGACCGCCACCAACCTCGTCGCCCGCCGCGTCTTCGGGTCGGGCGGCCCGGTGATCGCCCTCAACATCCACGGCGACGTGGTGCCCCCCGGCGAGGGCTGGACCGCCGACCCCTACGGCGCCGAGATCCGCGACGGCTGGATGTACGGCCGCGGCGTCGCCGTGTCGAAGTCCGACTTCGCCACCTACGCCTTCGCCATCCTGGCGCTGGAGAAGGCCGGCGTGGCGCTGAACGGCACGCTCGAGCTGCACGGCACCTGGGACGAGGAGGCCGGCGGCGAGATCGGCCCGAAGTGGCTGCTCGACGAGGGGATCGTGAAGCCCGATCTGGCGATCGCCGCCGGCTTCTCCTACGCCGTCGTCAACGCCCACAACGGCTGCCTGCATCTCGAGATCACCGTCGAGGGCCGCTCCGCCCACGCCGCCATGCCCTTCACCGGCGTCGACGCGCTGGAGGCGGCGACCGGCGTGCTGAACGCCCTCTATGCCTTCCGCAAGTCGCTCGCCGCGAAGGTCTCGGCGACGCCCGGCATCGGCAGCCCGCAGCTCACCGTCGGTCTCATCTCCGGCGGCATCAACACCAACGTCGTCCCCGACAAGGTGACGCTCCGCCTCGATCGCCGAATGATCCCCGAGGAGGTGCCCGAGGCGGTCGAAGCCGAGCTCGTCGCTCTGGTCGAGGGCGCCATGCGCGCCTATCCGGCGGCACGCGTGAGCGTGGAGCGCATCCTGCTCGCCCGCCCGCTGACCCCGCTCGCCGGCTCCGAGAAGCTCTCCGAGGCGCTGTCGAAGCGCGCCGCCGAGGTCTTCGGCGTGCCCGTCGGGGTCAACGGCGTGCCGCTCTACACCGACGCCCGCCATTACTCGGACGCCGGCATCCCCATCGTCCTCTACGGCGCCGGCCCTCGCACCATCACCGAAGCCAACGCCCACCGCGCCGACGAGCGCCTGCCGCTCGACGATCTCAGGAAGGCGACCAAGGTGATGGCTCTGGCGCTGGCCGATCTGTTGAGCTGAGGATCGATCGCGCGACGGGTGCGGCGGGCCGTCCCGGCCGCACCCGTATGACGCGGCGCGCGGTGGCCGAGATCCGGTGCGACGGCCATCCGGACCGTCTTCGCCCGCTTCATCCGCGCCGCTTCGGTCCCGGGCGGCCCGTGGTTCCCGGAGGCGACGGCCGGCCATCGGGCGAGCGCGAGGCCGATCCGCCCCCGCCGCCGGAGCGGCCGAGCATCCCCTTGTCGGCGCCCTTGGTGAGGAAGACCTGCGCCCCCTTCTTGGCGCCCATGCGCTTGCCCTCGCCGCCGGCGAGGCCGGTGCCGGCGGGTTGCCAGTTGGGGACGAGGTGGTGCTTGCCGGGGCCGATGAGATCGGCGCGCCCCATCTCCTTCAACGCCTCGCGCAGCAGCGGCCAGTTCTCGGCGTCGTGGTAGCGCAGGAAGGCCTTGTGCAGGCGGCGCTGCTTCAGGCCCTTGACCGTCTCGACCTCCTCCGAGCCGCCGTGGCGCACGCCCTTCAGCGGGTTGACGCCGGAGTGATACATCGCCGTCGACAGCGCCATCGGCGAGGGCAGATAGGTCTGGACCTGATCGGCGCGGTACTTGTTCTTCTTCAGCCACAGCGCGAGGTTCATCATGTCCTCGTCGGTGGTGCCGGGGTGGGCGGCGATGAAATAGGGAATGAGGAAGTATTCCTTCCCCGCCGCCTTGGCTGCCGCATCGAACAGCTGCTTGAAGCGATCGTAGGCGCCGATGCCCGGCTTCATCATCTTGGAGAGCGGGCCCTCCTCGGTGTGTTCCGGGGCGATCTTCAGGTAGCCGCCGACGTGGTGGGAGACGAGCTCCTTCACATAGGCCGGCGACTTGACCGCCAGATCGTAGCGCACGCCCGAGGCGACCATCACCCGCTTCACCCCGGGGATCGCCCGGGCCTTGCGATAGAGCCCGATCAGCGCCTCGTGGCTGGTGTCGAGGTTCTCGCAGACGTCCGGATAGACGCAGGAGAGCTTGCGGCAGAGGTCGTGGATCTTCTCGTCCTTGCAGGCCATCCGATACATGTTGGCGGTCGGCCCGCCGATGTCGGAGATGACGCCGGTGAAGCCCTCGGTGCGGTCTCGGACCTCCTCGATCTCCCTGAGGATCGAGCCTTCCGAGCGCGACTGGATGACCCGACCCTCGTGCTCGGTGATCGAGCAGAAGGAGCAGCCGCCGAAGCAGCCGCGCATGATCGTCACCGAGAAGCGGATCATCTCCCAGGCGGGGATCTTGGCGCCCTCGTAGGCGGGGTGCGGGCCGCGGGCGAAGGGCAGGCCGTAGACGGCGTCCATCTCCGGCGTCGAGAGCGGGATCGGTGGGGCGGTGACCCACAGCTCGCGGTCGCCGTGCTTCTGGACGAGGGGACGAGCGTTGCCGGGGTTCGACTCACGATGCAGTACGCGCGAGGCGCGGGCATAGGCCTCGCGATCCACCGCCACCTGCTCGAAGCCCGGCAGCCGGACGACCGACTTCTCCCCCGACTTGCGGGCGCCGTCGTCGGCGCTGTCGAGGTCGTCGGCGGGAACCACGGTCCAGCCTTCGGGGACGCCGGGCTTGATCAGCGCGACGCCGCGGACATCGTCGAAGGTCGAGGGCGCCTCGCCCTTGGCCAAGCGGTGGGCGACCTCGACCAGCGCCCGCTCGGCGTTGCCGTAGAGCAGGATGTCGGCCTTGGCGTCGATCAGGATCGAGCGGCGGACCTTGTCGGACCAGTAGTCGTAATGGGCGATGCGGCGCAGTGAGGATTCGATGCCGCCCAGCACGATGGGGACGTCCCTGTAGGCCTCGCGCACCCGCTGCGAATAGACCAGCACGGCGCGATCCGGCCGCTTGCCGCCCTCGCCGTTCGGCGTATAGGCGTCGTCGTGGCGCAGCCGCCGGTCCGAGGTGTAGCGGTTCACCATCGAATCCATGTTGCCGCCGGTGACGCCGAAGAACAGCGTCGGCCGGCCCAGCGCCCGGAACGGCTCCGGCCCCGACCAGTCGGGCTGAGCGATGATGCCGACGCGGAAGCCCTGCGCCTCCAGGAGCCGGCCGACGATCGCCATGCCGAAGCTCGGATGATCGACGTAGGCGTCGCCGGTGACGAGGATGACGTCGCAGGCGTCCCAGCCGAGGAGATCCATCTCGGCGCGCGACATCGGCAGAAAGGGCGCGGTCCCGAAGCGATGGGCCCAGTGCTTGCGCCAGGAGAAGAGGGGTTTGGCTTGTTCCATGGCGTTTCAATAGGGCCGATGGGGCGGAGGTCAATGGCGAAAGCGCCGCGGAGGCGGTCGGCGACGGCGGGATTGCGGCGGAATCGGCCGGCGATCGAGCCTCCCCCTCAATGGAAGTCGCGCGACTTGGGCAGGATGCGGACGTCGCGCGGGTGGCGGGCGCGAGAGAGCGGCGCGCCGCCGAGGCCGCCGCGATCGGCATCCGGCGCCTGCCACAGACGGCGCAGCGCCGGGGTGCGGTCGACGATGCGGCTCGCCATCAGGTGGATCACCCCGTCCTCGCTCTTCTGCACCCGCCCCTCGACCTGCATCAGCCGCGCCGCCATGGTCTCGCGGCGGAAGCGCTCGAAGAGCCGCGCCCAAAGCACCACGTTGGCGACGCCGGTCTCGTCCTCCAGCGTGACGAAGATGGCGTTGCCCTTGCCCGGCCGCTGGCGCACCAGCACCAGCCCCGCCACCTTGGCGAAACGGCCGTCGCCGAGCCGCTCCAGCCCCCGGCAGGGAACGACGCCGTCGCGGCCGAAGAGCGGCCTGAGCAGCGCCATCGGATGCGCCTTCAAGGACAGCCGCAGCGTCTGATAGTCGGTCGCCACCTCCTCGCCGAGCGGCATCTCGGGCAGTCGCGCGTCGGGCTCGTCGCCGAGTTCGGGAGCGGCCGCATGGGCGAAGAGCGGCAGCGGCGGCTCCGCCGGCAGGCGGCCGACGTCCCAGGCGGCGGTGCGGCGATCGAGGCCGAGCGAGCGGAAGGCGTCGGCATCGGCGAGCGCCCGCATCGGCCGGCCGTGGAGAGCGGCGCGGGTGGCGAGATCCTCGATCGAGGCCCATTCACCGGCGCCACGCGCCGCGACCAGACGCGCCGCCTCCGCCTCGTGGACGCCGTCGGCCTGACGGAAGCCGAGACGGAGGGCGAGACGGCCGTCGGCGCCGGGCTCCAGCCGGTTGTCCCAGTCGCTCGCGGCGACGTCGACGGGGCGCAGCTCGACCCCGTGCTCGCGGGCGTCGCGGACGATCTGGGCCGGGGCGTAGAAGCCCATCGGCTGGGAGTTGAGCAGCGCGCAGGCGAAGACCGCCGGGTGATGGCATTTGATCCAGGCGGAGATGTAGACGAGTTTGGCGAAGGAGGCGGCGTGGCTCTCGGGGAAGCCGTAGCTGCCGAAGCCCTTGATCTGCTCGAAACAGCTCGCGGCGAAGGCGCGATCGTAGCCGCGCCGCACCATGCGGCCGACCATCATCTCCTCGAACTCCAGGATGTTGCCGAGGTGGCGGAAGGTCGCCATGGCGCGGCGCAGCCGATTGGCCTCGCCGGCGGTGAACTCGGCGGCGACCATGGCGAGCTGCATCGCCTGTTCCTGGAAGAGCGGCACGCCCATGGTCTTGGCCAGCACCCGGTGGAGTTCGTCGGGGGCCCCGTGCTCCGGCGACGGCGAGGGGAAGGACACCGGCTCGTGCCCGGCGCGGCGGCGCAGATAGGGGTGGACCATGTTGCCCTGGATCGGCCCGGGGCGGACGATCGCCACCTGGATGACGAGGTCGTAGAACATGCGCGGTTTCAGGCGCGGCAGCATCGCCATCTGCGCCCGGCTCTCGACCTGGAAGACGCCGACCGAATCGCCGCGGCACAGCATGTCGTAGGTGGCGCGGTCGCCGGCCGGCACGTCGGCGAGGCCGAGGTCGAGGCCGACGTGGTCGCGCAGCAGGTCGAAGGCCTTGCGGATGCAGGTCAGCATGCCGAGGGCCAGCACGTCGACCTTCATCAGCCGCAGCGTGTCGATGTCGTCCTTGTCCCATTCGATGAAGGTGCGATCCGCCATCGCCGCATTGCCGATCGGCACCAGTTCGTCGAGCCGGCCACGGGTGAGCACGAAGCCGCCGACGTGCTGGGAGAGATGGCGAGGGAAACCGAGGAGCCGGGTGGCCAGCCGCACGGCGCGGTGGATCACCGGATTGTCGGGATCGAGCCCGGCCTGCCGGACATGGGCCTCGCGGATCTTGCCGCCCCAACTGCCCCACTGGGTGCCGGCCAGCGCCGCGGTGACGTCCTCGCCGAGGCCGAGCGCCTTGCCGACGTCGCGGATGGCGCTCCTCGGGCGATAGCAGATGACGGTGGCGGCGATGCCGGCGCGGTGGCGGCCGTATTTCTCGTAGATGTGCTGGATCACCTCCTCACGCCGCTCGTGCTCGAAGTCGACGTCGATGTCGGGGGGCTCGCGCCGCTCCTCCGAGATGAAGCGGGCGAAGAGCAGATCGTGCTCGTTGGGATCGACGCAGGTGATGCCGAGCGCGTAGCAGACGGCGGAATTGGCGGCCGAGCCGCGGCCCTGACAGAGGATGCCCTTGTCCTCGGCGACGCGGACGATGTCGTGGATGGTGAGGAAGTAACGGGCGTAGTCGAGCCGCTCGATCAGCGCCAACTCGTCGGCGATGAGCCTCTCGACCTTGGCCGGAACGCCGCCGGGCCAGCGGATCGCGGCGTGGCGCCGGGTCAGATCCTCGAGCCAGGCCTGCGCCGTCCAGCCCGGCGGCACCGGCTCGTCGGGGTATTCGTAGGTGAGGTCGTCGAGCGAGAAGTCGACCCGGGCGAGGAGGTTCAGCGTCTCGGCCACCGCCTCCGGCGCGTCGGCGAAGAGGCGGGCCATCTCGGCCGGGGACTTGAGATGGCGCTCGGCATTGGCCTCGAGCCGCCGCCCGGCGGTGGCGAGGGTGACGCCCTCGCGGATGCAGGTCAGCACGTCCTGGAGGTCGCGATCGGCCGCATCGGCATGGAGGACGTCGTTGGTGGCGAGGAGCGGCACGCCGCGCACGGCCCGCACGATGTCGCGCAGGCGGGCGAGACGGCGGCGGTCGTCACCACGGCGCGGCATGGTGGCGGCGAGCCACACCGCCCCCGGCGCCGCCGCGGCGAGGCGCGGCAGCAGGCGCGGCAGGCCCGAGAGATCGCGGCCGGGCACGACGATCATCAGGAGGTCGCCGGCGTCGGCGAGGAGATCGTCGAAGCCGATGTGGCAGTCGCCCTTCTTCGCCCGGCGCTTGCCGAGGGTGAGCAGGCGGCAGAGCCGGGCCCAGCCGGCGCGGGTCTCGGGGTGGACGACGATGTCGGGGGTGCCGTCGGCGAAGGCGAGGCGGGCGCCGGTGACCAGCCGGAAGTCGCGCGCCGCCTGGGCGACGAGCGGGTCCTCGGCCTCGCGCAGCTCGCGCAGGGCGGCGTGGGCGCGCACCACCCCGGCCAGCGTGTTGCGATCGGCGATGCCGAGCCCGGCGTGACCGAGGGCGAGCGCGCGGACGACGAGATCGCCCGCCGGCGAAGCGCCGCGCAGGAAGGAGAAGTTCGAGGCGGCGACCAGCTCGGCAAAGGTCCTCATGCGAAGAGCCCGTGCAGATACCAGTGCGGCCGCTCGGCGCTCTCGCCGTAGAAGCCCTCGCGGAACACCCAGAAGCGCCGGCCCTCGGCGTCCTCGATGCGGTAGTAGTCGCGGGTCGGCTCGCTCTCGCCGTCGCGCCACCATTCCGGCGCGATGCGCTCCGGCCCCTCGGCGCGGGCGATCTCGTGCAGCACCCGCCGCCAGCGGAAGCGCAAGGGCGGCCCGTCCGGCACCTCGGCCAGCGTCTCGATCGGCTGCGGCGGCTCGAACAGGCGCAGCGGCCGGGTCGGCGGGTTGCCGGGCTCGGGTTCGGGCCAGGGGCGGCGGGCGACGGCGACGGTGGCCGGCACCGCGATCGCCGCGCGGACCGGATGGTGGGTGTCGCGGGCGACGAAACGCAGCACCCGCTCGCGGCCGAAGCGGGTGACCAGCCGATCGACCAGATCGGCCATGTCGGTCTCCTCGACGCCCCGCCCGTCGAGCCCGTGCTGCAACGGCGCCATCGGCTCGGTCTCTGGCACCGCCAGCCGGACGGCGTCGAAGCCGCAGCCGACGTCGATCGGGTCGGCCAGGGTGTCGAGCCTGAGGCGGAACAGGCGGATGACGCTCGCCACCTCGCGCGCCGGACCGCCGGTCTCCACCGCCAGACGGCGGACGACGCCGTCGACCCGGAACAGCGTCGCCTCGAAGCGCCGGCCGCCGAGGCCGCGCCCCTTGAGCGTCGTCGCGACCGAGCGGACGAGATCCTCGATCACCCCCTCGATCGCCTCCGTCTGGGTCATCGGCTCGGGGAAGTGGCGTTCGGCGAGGCAGTCGGGCGGGGCGCGCAGCGGCGTGACACGGGTGTCCTCGCGGCCGAGGATGCGGCCGAGGCGGACGACGAGCGGCGCACCGAAACGGGCGGAGAGCACCCGGCTCGGCCGATCGGCGAGATCGCCGAGGCTGCGCAGGCCGGCGCGGGCGAGGGCCAGCGCCGTCGCCGCCGGGGCCTCGAGGGCGGCGATCGGCAGAGCGCGGGCCAGCGCCTCGTCGTCGCCGGGGGCGATCACCCCGCCGTCGCCGAAGCGGGCGAAGGCGCGGGTGGCATCGGGAGTGGCGGCGACGGCGGCGCGGGTCTGCAGCCCGAGCCGGGAGAGGCGGGCGAGGGCGCGCCCGCGCAATCCCGCCTCGCCGCCGAAGAGATGGGCGCAGCCGGTGACGTCGAGCACCAGCCCGTCCGGCGCGTCGAGGGCGACGAGCGGAGTGAAGAACTCGCAGAGCCCGGCGAGCCGCTCGAGCAGGGCGGCGTCGCGCTCGGGATCGGCCTCGGCCACCGCGAGGTTCGGCACCCGGGCGCGGGCGTCGGCGAGGCCGAGGTCGGGCTCCAGGCCGAGGGCGGCGGCGCGGGCGTCGACGGCGACGAGGCGCAGGCCGCTGTCGATGCGGCCGACCACCACCAGCGGCGGTTCACCCGGTGCGCCGGACGGCGGCACGCCCCGTTCCCGGCAGAGCCGATCGGTCGGCAGGAAGGGGAACCACAGCGCGAGATAGCGTCGCCCCGGCGAGGTCCCCCCGCTCTTCGAAACGGTTTCGATCACGGTTCCACTCCACACACCATGTCCCGCCGGGGGCTCCGCCGCGGCGGCGCAGAAGCTCGACGCGGAAGGCGGGCGCCCCCGGCGCATTGGCCGGCTCCGGCCGCGACGGGGCGGCGCTCACCCGCCAGCGCGTCTCCGCCGCGCTCGGTCCCGGCGGCGGGGCGATGCGGCCGAGGATCACCGTCGCCCCCGAACCGTGGGCGGCGAGGAGCAGGCGGCGGCTTGCCGTCAGGTCGAGGGCGCGGGTCTCGCCCCAGGGCTCGATCAGCACCACGCCGACGGCGCGGCAGCGCGCCGCCTCGAGCCCGGCCTGCAACACCCCCATGACGTCGCGGGTCCGCACCAGCGTCACCGCGGCCGGATCGAGCCCGATCTCGGCGAGGCCGGGGGGATGGACGCGGCCGCCCTCGGCATCGAGGAAGTCCTGCCGCACCCAGACGATCGCCCGCCCCCCCGCCAGCCGCTGGGCGGCGCCGAGGGCGAAGCCGGCGAGCGCCGCCCCGTCCGCTTCGCGCACCGCCTGGAGCTCGTGCAGGGTGCCGGGCAGCAGCGTGTCGTCGAGGACGGCGAGGCCGAAGCCCGGCGCGGGGCGCGGCGTCGCATCGGGAAGCGTGGCGGCGGAGGCGGCCTCCAGGAGCCCCCGCAACTGCGGGAGGGAGACGCCCATCCGCGACCGCCGGGAAGCCGACGGATCTTCGGACATGGCAGTGTTCCTTATTTGTTCCTATCTAGAACGCTCCTTCGGGCAAAGAGTCAAGCGGGTCGAGAGGCGGGGTCGGGGAGTGATGGCGAGCCGACGAGGTTTCGATCTGTTCGAAGCATCGTCGGCGAAGGCAAGCCCGAACGGGCGTCGGCCGGTCAGGCCGTGACGCTCATGAAAGTTCGGTATGGGAAGGGAGGGAGTGGGCGATGGCACGGGACGCCGGCGGCGTGCTCGGTCGGGAGGACCGATCGCCGACGTCCCACCTCCCGGGGCCTTCGCGTCATTCGATTCGACGGATCCAAGGCTTCGGAGTTTCCGTTGAAGTCGCTCGGACCATAGGCTGTCATTCCCGGCCGGAGCGGACCGGAACCGGTAGGGTTCGCGGTTCGGGCTCCGACCCCTCCGAGGCCCACCGCCTCGGCCGGTTCGGCGGCGCCGGGCACGTCGCACCGGCTCCCCGGGGGGGAGGCGGGGCGCGGCACATGCGGAGAAGAGCTGGGTGTCGCGGCCGTCAGGCGCGGACGTCGAAGCCGGTGGCCTCGATGACGTCCTTCAGGGCCTCGTAGCCGAGGGCGCCGTCGACGTCGACCTTGCCGCTGTCGAGGTCGATCGCGACCTTCGCGGCCGGGTCCGCCTTCTTCAGCGCCGTCTCGACGCTCTTGACGCAGCCCATGCAGGTCATGCCTTCGACGTTCAGGGAGATCATGGCGCGGTCCTCTATCGCGTACATGGGGTCATTTGGAGAAGCACCCCGGCGCCGGTCAAGGCGGCGAGTGGTCCACGCCATTCACCTCTGCGCGACCCGCGACGACATCGGCCGTGGAAAACGGCCGGGCCGGCTCGCCTTCGTTCGGCGGCGGCTTTCCCTCGTCATGGTGAATCAGGCATGGTGACGGCGAACCGCCCCTCGTGCCGGCCGTCGCCGGCGGTCCAGGTCGCCCATGCGCCGCTTCGCCGATCTCTTCGTCGTGATCTGCATCCTGCTCCTCGCCGTCTCGGCGGGCGTGGTGGTCCATTTCCACTTGGGCGCCGAGCCGCGGATGGCCGCAGCCTTCGCGGTGATGACCCTGTCGATGTTGGTGCTGCTGCGCCTCGACGGCGTCAGGCGGCGCAACCAGCGCGACATCGAGGCGAAGTTCCTGGTCGTCGCTCAGCGTCTCACCGGCATCGACGGCGAGATGGAGGCACTCGAGCGCCGCCTGGGCGCGGTCGAGGACGGCGGGCCGCGGCGCATGCGCGACGAGCACGAGCAACTCCTCGCCGAGGTCGAGGCGATCGGCTCGCTCACCCGTCAGGTGATCGAGACGGTGGCCGACCTCGAGCTCCAGATGACGGAGGGACGCACCGCGTCGCCTCGCGCCGAGGCGCGCGAAGCGGCGACGGCACCGGCCGCTGCCCGGATGAAGCCGCTGCCGATCCGGCCGGAGAGCGGTTCGCCGCTGGTGCCGGAACGTTTCGGCCATCTCGACGCCGACGGCTTCCTGGCGGTGGTGCGCGGCGCCATCGACCAGGATCGCATCGACCTGCATCTCCAGCCGATCGTCACCCTGCCACAGCGCAAGGTGCGCTTCTACGAGTGCCTGACGCGGCTGAGGACCACCGACGGCGAGACCATCCACCCGTCCGACTACATCCCGGTCGCGGAGGCGCGCGGCTACATCGCCGCCGTCGACCAGCAGATCCTGATGAAGTCGGTGCAGATCCTCCGCCGCCTCGCCTCGCGCTCGAAGGAGGTCGGGATCTTCCTCAACCTGTCGCCGGCGAGCCTCGCCGACGGGCGTTTCTTCGAGGACTTCGTGCGGGTGCTCGAGGCCAACCGCGATCTCTGCGACATGCTGGTGCTGGAGTTCCCGCACGCCGCGGTCCGGGCGATGGGCCCGATCGAGAACGAGGGGCTGCGACTGCTGCGTGGCCTCGGCTTCCGCTTCTCGATCGATCAGGTGGCGGACCTCAAGATCAGCTTCCAGAACCTCGCCGATCTCGGCTTCCGTTTCGTCAAGATCACCACCGAACGGCTGCTCGGCCGCTCCGGCGATCTCGGCACCGACATCCACCCCTCCGATCTGGCCGACTACTTCCAGCGCTTCGGCATGGAACTGATCGCCGACCACGTCGAGCGCGAAGCCGACGTGGTCGACGTGCTCGACTTCGGCGTGCGTTACGGCCAGGGCTTCCTGTTCGCGCCGCCGCGACCGGTCCGCGCCGAGGTGCTGCAGAGCGTGAGTGAGCCGAAGCCGGCGGCACGCCCGGCCGCCGCTCCCGCCGCGCCCAGGCCGGCGACGGCCGACGCCCGTGCGCCTCAGGCGGCGCGCGCCCCGGCACCGTCGGCTCCGCCCCCCACGGCCCAACGTCCGTCGGCCCCGGCGCAGACGCAGGTCCCCGTGCCGTCGCGGCCGTCGGCCCCGGCGCAGGCCCGCCCGGCCGCCACTGCCGGGCGCGAGGCGGAGGCACCTCGCCCGGGCATCCGCATCGTGCCGGGGACGGCACTGCGCTGAGACGGCCGCGGAAAAAGGCGAAGCCGCCCGAGGGACCCGGGCGGCCGACGAATGTTCGTCTCTGGCGATCGATTCAGCCGAAGAGCTTGTCGATGTCGTCCTGGCCGGAGATCGCGAAGACGTCGTCGACGAAGTCCTGGCTGACGCCCTCGCCCTTCATCTGCGGTCCGTGGAGGATGAGCTCGCGCTGGCGACGCTCCGCCTCGCTCTCGTTCTCCGGATCGTTGTCGACGTCGGAGATCTTGAGCTTCTGGCTCAGCTGACCGAGGCGCTCTTCGATCCAGCCGAGGGTGCGGACCACCTTGCGGATGCGCTGACCGGTGATGTCCTGGAACGAGCAGGCTTCGAAGACGTCGATCATCTTCGCGTCGACGAGCGCCTTGTAGGCTTCGACGTCGGTGTGGTCGGCGGCCATGATGGTCTCGGCCGCCTCCATGATGGTGGTGGTGGCGGTCTCGGTCGCCTCGACGACGGCGTCGAGCTCACGTCCGGCCTCCGGGATGCGCTCGAAGCGCATGTGATCCGGGCGCAGGCCGCCGATGTCGCGGCGCAGATTGGCGATCTCGCCGACGATGGCCCTGAATTCGTCGTGGAGCAGCGTGTCGACCCGCGCCACCGTCTCGTCGAGGGTCGCCGCCATGCGTTCGGCGAGGACCATGACGTCCTCGAGGGAGAGATCGCGTCTCTCACGCTTGAGGAAATCGACGATGTGCGAAAGCTGCTCCGGGGTCGCCGGCGCCATGATGTTCGTCCCCTTCATGAGTCCCCGGACCGGCGCGAATCCCCATTCGCGTCCGGCCGTCCGTATCGCGCGGTCCCGACTCAGTCGGAGAAGACCGCCTCGATCTTGCCCTTCAGCGTCTGCGCGTTGAACGGCTTGACGATGTAGTTGTTCACGCCGGCCTTCTTGGCGGCGATGACGTTCTCGGTCTTGGACTCGGCCGTCACCATGATGAAGGGGGTCTTGGTCAGGCTGGAGTCGGCCCGGACGTGCTTGAGCAGCTCGTAGCCGGTCATCGGCTCCATGTTCCAGTCGGAGATGACGAGGCCGTAGCGGCGCTCCTTCATCTTGCCGAGGGCCTCGGTGCCGTCGGAGGCCTCGTCGACGTCGTCGAAGCCGAGCTGCTTGAGAAGATTGCGGATGATGCGGATCATCGTCTTGTAGTCGTCGACCACGAGAACCGGCATCGTGAGATCCAGCGCCATTGGTTCTTTCTCCGAAACGGGCTGCGACGTCCCCTGTCGAGTCGCTTCCTTGTCTTCATTCCGGGGGCGAAGGTTCGATCGACCGGCGATCGGAACTCCCTTCCCCGAGCCCATGAGACAATCTACCGCGGAGAATCGAACATTCGGTTAATGGCGCAAATCGCTTCAAAGCGTCATCGAATCCGAGTCGTCGTGGTTACTGATGGGTTCATACTTTCGCTAAGATGCGTATTGCGACTTCTTGGTCTCTTGCGGTCTCCGGCCTCAGCATGCTCTCTATGTGCCCATGGAAGCGCTCGTCTGATGAGGTCGGTCATGTCGGCACCGGAACTGAAGTCCTACTTCTTCGAAGATCTTTCTGTCGGAATGAAGGAGAGCCTGACCCGGCATGTCGAGGATTCCGACGTGATCGGTTTCGCGCAGCTGTCGGGAGACGACAATCCGATCCACCTGTGCGACGTCTACGCATCGAAGACCCGCTTCGGTCAGCGCATCGCTCATGGTCTCTATACCGCCAGTCTCATCTCGGCGATCCTCGGCACACGGCTTCCCGGCCCCGGCGCCGTCTATCTGCACCAGACGCTGAACTTCAAGGCGCCGGTGAAGATCGGCGAGACGGTGGTGGTCTCGGTCGAGGTGATCGAGCTCACCGAGAAGGGTCGGCGCTGCCGGCTTCACTGCGAGGCCCACGTCGGCCACACCGTGGTGCTCGACGGCGAGGCGATCGTCATGGTGCCGCCGCGGCCGAAGGAAGAAGCGGCGGCCTGAGGTCGTCGAACCGAAGGGCGCCACGCCGAGCGAGCAGTTCGCCCGGCGATGCGCCGCGGCCGAGGCCTGCTCTCGCGGCTCGGCAGGGTCGTCGTCCGACGGGTGCCCCGCCCGAACGCGAACGGCGACCCCGGACAGGGGAGAGCTGCGCCGAGCGGGCTTGACCGGGCCGCCTCGGCTCGGGCAGGGTCGCGGCTCGCACCCCGCGGCCGCGTGCCGCCACGCTCCCGACCGACACGAAACCGCCGATGCCCGACCCTCAGCCGACCCGGAACCCGCCGTTCCGGTCGTTCGCCCTCGGCGACGACCTGCCGGCCGCCCTTCGCGGCGCGCATGTGGCGATCGGCAACTTCGACGGCATGCATCGCGGCCATCAGGCCGTGGTCGGCGCGGCGCTCGACCGGGCGCGGGCCGACGGTCGTCCGGCGATCGCGCTGACCTTCGAGCCGCATCCGCGCTCGCTCTTCGCCCCCGACAAGCCGGTCTTTCGCCTGACGCCGCCGGCGGCCAAGGCGCGGCTCGCCGCCGCCCTCGGCCTCGACGCCCTGGTGGTCGCCCACTTCGACCACGCCCTCGCCGGGCTCTCGGCCGAGGACTTCGTCACCCGCGTCCTGATCGATGGCCTCGGCATCGCCAACGCCACCATCGGCTGGGACTTCCATTTCGGCAAGGCGCGCTCGGGCACCCCGGCCTTCCTGTCGGAGGCCGGGCGGCGGCACGGCTTCAGCGTCGACGTGGTCGAGCCGCACACCGCCGAGGACGGCGAGCTGGTTTCGTCGAGCCGCATCCGTGCGGCGCTTGAGGTGGGCGATCTCGCCGAGGCGGCGGGGCTGCTCGGCTATCGCTGGTTCGTCGAGGGCACCGTCGTCGGCGGCGACCGGCGCGGCCGCGATCTCGGCTTCCCCACCGCCAACATGCGGCTTTCCGACGACTGCCGGCTGAAGCACGGGGTCTACGCGGTGACCTTCACCGTCGACGGGGTGACGCATCTCGGCGCCGCCAACTGGGGACGGCGGCCGCAGTTCGACAACGGCGCGCCGGTCTTGGAGACGCACGTCCTCGACTTCGCCGGCGACCTCTACGGCAAGACCGCCGACGTCACCTTCGTCTCCTACCTCAGAGGCGAGGCGAAGTTCGCCTCGCTCGACGGGCTCCTCGCCCAGATGCGGGTCGACTGCGCCGAGGCCCGGACGGTTCTCTCCTCGATCGGGCCGGGATCGGCGCTCGACCGGGCGCTCGCCGAGCTCCGGTCATGAGCGAGGGGTCGCAGACCAACGTCCGCGGCATCGGCATCATGACGGTGGCGATGCTGATCGTGCCGTCGATGGACGTGCTGGCGAAGCTGCTCACCGCCGAGATGCCGGCGCTCGAGGTGACCTTCGGCCGCTTCGTCGGCCAGTTGCTGGCGGCCTCGATCGTGGCGCTCGCCGTCGGCGAGGGGCGGCGGCTGATCCCGCCGCGGCTCTCCGGCCACGTTCTGCGCTCGCTGTTCCTCGCCGCGACCTCACTGATGTTCTTCTCGGCGCTGGCGACGATGCCGCTCACCGATGCGCTGGCCATCGCCTTCGCCGAACCGATGATCCTCACCGCGCTGTCGCCGTGGCTGCTCGGCGAGACCGTCGGCTGGCGGCGCTGGGTGGCCTGCGGCGTCGGATTCCTCGGCACCCTGATGATCATCCGGCCGAGCTTCGAGCAGTTCGGGGCGACGGCGCTCCTGCCGCTCGGCGCCGCCTTCACCTTCGCCGGCTATCACGTCATGACGCGGCGCCTCGCCGGGGCGGGCAGTCTCGTCGCTGTGCAGTTCGTCACCGGTCTCGTCGGCACTCTGGCGCTCGGGGCGGCGCTGGTCGTGGCGGCCTCGGCGGGATGGCTGACCCAGCCGGTGGTGGCGCCGCAGGGGCTGTCCTGGGTGTGGTTCCTCGGCATCGGCGTGCTGTCGTTCGTCACCCACGGGATGATCGTCAAGGCGTTCGAATACACCCCCGCCGCGGTGCTGGCGCCGTTCGGCTATCTCGAGATCGTCTCGGCGACGATCCTCGGCTTCCTGGTGTTCGGCGACTTCCCCGACGGGCCGACCTGGGGCGGCATCGCCCTGATCATCGCCTCGGGGCTCTACATCGTGCATCGCGAGCGGGTGCGCGGGCGGTCGCGCGAGTTGCCGCCGCTGGAGTGAGAGAGACGGGGAAATCCCGCCGTCTTTCCGCCTTCCGCCGGGCGACGTCTCCTGTTAGAACGGCGCGCATGAAGTCTCGGTCGACCGATACCGCGAGGGTGTGCGTCGCGCGCACCCGGACGACGCGAATTATCGGCCCGGCTCCGTGCGATCGCCACTGAGCGGTCGCCGGATCCGGGAGCCTTCCGCTCGCCCGCCCGCCGGGCTCGAGCCGCCGACCGTTCGCGTGGCGACGCCCGTCGCCCGCCCCGTTCTCCGCCGATGTTGGATGCCGAGATGACCGCCGAATCCGTCGACTATTCGAAGACCCTCAATCTGCCCACCACCGACTTCCCGATGCGCGCCGGGCTGCCGCAGAAGGAGCCGGAGATCCTGGCGAAGTGGGATGCCGAGAAGCTCTACGCCAGCCTGCGCCGGAACGCGGCGGGGCGGCCGAAGTTCGTCCTGCACGACGGCCCTCCCTACGCCAACGGCCATCTCCACATCGGCCACGCGCTGAACAAGATCCTCAAGGACGTCATCACCCGCCAGAAGCAGATGGAAGGGTTCGACACTAACTACGTGCCGGGTTGGGACTGCCACGGCCTGCCGATCGAGTGGAAGATCGAGGAGAAGTATCGCGCCGCGGGCAAGAACAAGGACGAGGTGCCGATCAACGAGTTCCGCGCCGAATGCCGCGCCTTCGCCGAGCATTGGGTGGGCGTGCAGTCGGCCGAGTTCCAGCGCCTCGGCGTGATCGGCGACTTCCGCGACCCCTATCTCACCATGGCCTACGAGGCCGAGGCGGTGATCGCCGTCGAGCTGCAGAAGTTCGCGCTGACCGGTCAGCTCTATCGCGGCTCCAAGCCGGTGATGTGGTCGGTGGTCGAGCGCACCGCGCTGGCCGAGGCCGAGGTCGAGTATCAGGATCACACGTCGGATACGATCTTCGTGAAGTTCCCGGTGAAGAAGGTCGTGGGGCTGCGTACGCTCAGTGGGGGTATCACTGAGAAGGATCTTTCTGGTGAAGCGAGCTTCGACGTCGAACAAAAGATCGCAGATCTGAAATCGGCCTCGGTCGTCATCTGGACGACCACGCCGTGGACCATCCCCGGCAACCGCGCCGTCTCCTTCTCGAGCCGTATCGCCTACGGCCTCTACGAGGTGACGGCTGCCCCCGCCGACAATTGGGCCAGGGTCGGCGACAGGCTGATCCTCGCCGACAAGCTCGCCGAGGAGGTCTTCAAGGCCGCCAAGGTCGAGACCTTCGCTAAGCTGTGCGACGTCTCCGGCAAGGAACTGGCGGCACTCACCCTCGCCCATCCCCTCGCCGCCCTCGGTTACACGTTCGTCGTCCCCATGCTCGACGGCGACCACGTCACCGACGATTCCGGCACCGGCTTCGTCCACACCGCGCCGAGCCACGGCCGCGAAGACTTCGACGCGTGGATGGGCCATGCCCGCGAGATCGAGGCGCGCGGCATCTCGTCGGAGATCCCCTTCCCGGTCGACGACGCCGGTTTCTACACCGAGGACGCGCCGGGCTTCGAGGGCGCCCGCGTCATCGACGACAAGGGCGAGAAGGGCGACGCCAATGCCCGCGTCATCGCCGCGCTGGTGGAGGCGAACGCGCTGATCGGCCGTGGCCGGCTCAAGCACCAGTATCCGCACTCCTGGCGTTCCAAGAAGCCGGTGATCTTCCGCAACACGCCGCAGTGGTTCATCCATATGGACCGCGAGATCGGCGCCGAAGAGGCGAGGAGCGCCGCAGGCGCGACCGGGACCAACCAGCCCGACACGCTTCGCGCCCGCGCCCTGAAGGCGATCGAGGACACCACCTTCTACCCGGCCGCCGGGCAAAACCGGCTCAACGGCATGATCGCCAACCGCCCGGACTGGGTGGTGTCGCGGCAGCGCGCCTGGGGCGTGCCGATCGCGGTGTTCCGCCATGCCAAGACCCACGAGCTGGCGCCGGGGCCGACTTTCGCCAAGAGCGAGGAGCTGATGAAGCGCGTCCACGACGCCTTCGCCGCCCACGGGGCCGACGCCTGGTACGAGGACGGCGCCAAGGCGCGGTTCCTCGGCGGGCTGGTCGACGACCTCGACCAGTGGGAGCAGGTCACCGACATCCTCGACGTCTGGTTCGACAGCGGCTCGACCCACGCCTTCTGCCTGCGCAAGCGGCCGGATCTGAAGTGGCCGGCTGACATGTATCTCGAGGGCTCGGACCAGCATCGCGGCTGGTTCCATTCGTCGCTGCTCGAGAGCTGCGGCACCAACGGGCGCGCGCCGTACGACTCGGTGCTCACCCACGGCTTCGTCATGGCCGAGGACGGCCGCAAGATGTCGAAGTCGCTCGGCAACATCGTCAGCCCGCAGGACGTGATCAAGCAGTCGGGCGCCGACATCCTGCGTCTGTGGGTGATGACCTCCGACTATGCCGACGACCTGCGCATCGGCAAGGAGATCCTCAAGACCAACGTCGAGGCCTATCGCAAGCTCAGGAACACCATCCGCTGGATGCTCGGCACCCTCTTCCATCACGAGCCGGCGCTCGATCCGGCGTTCGGCGAGATGCCGGAGCTGGAGCGGGTGATGCTGCATCGCCTCTTCGAGGTCGGCGAGACGGTGAAGGCGGGCTACGCCGAATACGACTTCAAGCGCGTCGTCGGTGCGATCATGAACTTCATGGTCGTCGATCTCTCGGCCTTCTACTTCGACGTCCGCAAGGATGCGCTCTACTGCGAGCCGCATTCCTCGGTGAAGCGCCGGGCGGCGCTGGCCGTGGTGGCGCGGCTCTTCGACACGCTGGCCAAGTGGCTGGCGCCGATGCTGCCCTTCACCATGGAAGAGGCGTGGGGCCATGCCCATCCGGGCGCGGGTTCGATCCACCTCGAGCTCTTCCCCGTGCTCCCGGCCGCGTGGCAGGACGAGGCGCTCGCCGCCAAGTGGGCCAAGGTGCGCGACGTCCGCCGCGTCGTCACCGGGGCGCTGGAGCTCGAGCGCGCCGCCAAGCGCATCGGCTCGAGCCTCGAGGCGGCGCCGGTCGTCCACATCTCCGAGATGGCGTTGATCGAGGCGCTGGAGGGGGTCGAGCTCGACGAGGTGGCGATCACCTCGGCGGTGACGATCACCACCGATCCGGCGCCCGAGGATGCCTTCCGCCTCTACGACGTCGCCGGTGTCGCCGTGGTGCCGGTCAAGGCGGTCGGTCCGAAGTGCGCCCGGTCGTGGCGGATCCGCGCCGACGTCGGCTCCGATCCGGAGTTCCCGGACGTGTCGGCGCGCGACGCGGCGGCGCTGCGCGAGTGGCGGGCGCGGGGCGCGGCATGAGCGGGCTCTCGCCGTTGCGGCTCGGCCTGATCGTCGCGGCCCTCGGGCTCGTCCTCGATCAGGCCTCGAAGCTCTGGCTGCTGCTCGGGGTTCGGCTCGGCGAGACCGGGCCGATCGCGCTCGCGCCCTTCGCCGAACTCCGGCTGATCTGGAACTACGGCATCTCCTACGGCTTCTTCCAGGCGGAGAGCGATGTCGGCCGCTGGGCGCTCTTCGCCTTTTCGGTGGTCGCCACGGTGGCGCTCCTCGTCTGGATGGCGAAGGCCGAGAGCCGGCTTCTGGCGGTGTCGCTGGGTCTCATCGTCGGGGGAGCCGTCGGCAACGCCATCGATCGGGCATGGTGGGGGGCGGTCGTCGACTTCGCCCACCTGTTCCTGCCGGATCGGTCGCGCTCCTGGTACGTGTTCAACCTCGCCGACGTCTGGATCGTTGTCGGGGTGATCGGCCTCCTGTATGACTCCGTGGTCTCCGGTCCCAAGGATGCCACAAAGTCCGGGTCTTCGTGAGACGCGTACGGGGGCCGAGGTTGCTTCGGCCGACGAGAGTTTCTGCATCGTGAGCGTCGGTCGACGAGGAGTGTCTCGAGACCGACCGGGAGACGTGACTGCGTGACGAAGTCCCTGAAGACGGCGCCGAGCGCCTCCGCGGTCGTGATCCTGGCGGCTCTGCTCTCCGGTTGCGCGAGTTCCACCGACGGTTTCGTCGAGGAGGGCTCCGATACCGGCGCCGTCGACACCAACGCGATGAAGGCGATCATGACCGGCCTCGGCGCCATCGATCCGCACGAGAAGCCGGTCGAGTACCGGCCGCGCGCCCCCCTGGTGGTGCCGCCGAAGCGTGACCTGCGCGCGCCGGTCGATGCGGCGTCCGCAACGCCGTCGAACTTCCCGAGAAACCCGGAGGAGGTCGCCGAGGAGCGTCGCAAGGCGGCGATGGAGAACGAGAAGGGCCAGGACGGCAAGATCATGACGCCGGAGGAGCTCGCTCGTTACGCCATCCCCGGCTCGGGGCAGATGCGCCGCTACGACGACAATCCCGGCCGCAGGCTCTCGCCGCAGGAAATGGCCGGTCAGGCCCGGGTGAACGAGGAAGCGGTCAAGCGGGCGGCCAACCCGACCGGCCGGCGCACGCTGATCGAGCCGCCGGATGCCTACCGCAAACCCTCGCCGAATGCGCCGGTCGTCGCTCCCGAGGAGAAGTCCTCGTGGAAGCCGAACTGGTGGCCGCTCTGAGCCGTTGACGGCGAGGCTCCACCGATCGCGGTGAGGCCTCTCGACCCGCGACGGAATTTCGCCATATCCATCGTCGAGGAACGTCGGACGATCCGATTCCGGTCGCGTCGGAGTGCTCCATCGCGCCCGCCGATCGGATCGACGACACACCACGTCACGTCCCCGTTTCGGGAGGAAGTGTTCTTGCACCGCCGATCAGCCGCCAACCCGTCGTCGCGCCTTCGGCGCCTCTCGTTCGCCGCCATCGCTTGCGGGCTCGTCCTGACGGCGGCCCTGCCGATCGCGGGTCGCGCCGAGGTTCCGAGCACCGCCCCGGTGATCGGAGCGAACGTGTCGAGCTTCACCCTGCCCAACGGGCTCCTGGTGGTGGTGATCCCCGATCATCGCGCCCCGGTCGTGACCCACATGGTGTGGTATCGCGCCGGATCGGCGGACGAACCGGCGGGGAGGTCGGGCATCGCCCATTATCTCGAACACCTGATGTTCAAGGGCACCAAGGCCAATCCGGAAGGTGCCTTCTCCAAGAAGGTCAGCGAGATCGGCGGCCAGGAGAACGCCTTCACCTCCTACGACTACACCGCCTACTACCAGCGGGTGGCGAAGGAGCATCTGGCCACGATGATGGCGCTCGAGGCCGATCGGATGCAGAACCTCGCCTTCGAGCCCGAGGTGGCCGAGCCGGAGCTGAAGGTGGTGCTCGAAGAGCGCTCGATGCGCACCGACAACGACCCCTCGGCGCAGCTCTCCGAGGCGGTCGAGGCGGCACTCCACCGCAACCACCCCTACCGGATCCCGGTGATCGGCTGGAAGCACGAGATCGAGAAGCTGACGGTCGCGGACGCCTTCGCCTTCTACGATCGATACTACACGCCCAACAACGCCATCCTGATCGTCGCCGGCGACGTCGAGGAGAAGACGGTGCGCGACATGGCGCTGGACACCTACGGCCGGGTGCCGCGGCGAGCCGAACCGGGCGAGCGGGCCAGACCGCGCGACCCGTCGATGCCGGGGATCGCCCGCCAGATCACCCTGGCCGACGAGCGGGTGTCGCAGCCGTCGTGGCGGCGGGTGTTCGAAGTGCCGTCGGAGCGGACCGCGGCGCCGGGCGAGAGCGAGGCGCTCGACATCCTCGCCGACGTGCTCGGCGGCGGCTCCAACAGCCGGCTCTACCGCCGGCTGGTGGCCGAGAAGGGCGTCGCCGCCAATGCCGGCGCCTACTATCTCTCCGGCTCGCTCGACGATTCCAAGCTGATGATCTACGCCACGCCGCGCGACGGCGTGAGCCTGGAGGATCTCGGCAAGGCGGTCGAGGAGGTCGTCGCCGATCTCGCCGAGACCGGCCCGACCGAGGAGGAGGTGACGCGCGCCGCCAAGAAGGTGCAGGCCGAAGCGATCCGCTCGCAGGACAGTCAGGCGGCGCTCGCCCGCATCTTCGGGCAGGCGCTGGCGACCGGCGGCACCATCGACGACGTCCGAACCTGGCCGGCGCGCATCCGCAAGGTCTCGGCCGGCGAGGTCAGGACGGCTGCGGAGCGCTGGCTGGTGGCCGACCGCTCGGTCACCGGATACCTGAAGTCGGCGCCCTCGACCGGCAAGGCGCCGGCCAAGGCACCGTGGCCGCCGATGGGGCCGGGCATGTCCGGGCCGATCCGCATGATCGAAGAGGCGCCGATGCCGGCGCTTCCCGCCACGCCCCGCTCGTGACCCCGGAGGTCCCCATGTTCGCCGCTCTGCGCGACGCCGTCGCCGATCTCCCCTCCGCCACAGCCCGACCGCTCCGCCGCCTCGGCGCGACACTGGCGCTCGCCGGTGTCCTCGCCGTCGCCGCCGTCTCGCCGGCCGCCGCCACCAAGATTCAGAAGGTGGTCAGTCCTTCGGGCATCGAGGCGTGGCTGGTCGAGGAACACGCCGTGCCGCTGATCGCGGTGCAGTTCGCCTTCCTCGGCGGTTCGACCCAGGACCCGGCGGGCAAGGAGGGGGCGACCGACCTCCTCTCCACCCTGCTCGACGAGGGCGCCGGCGACCTCACCTCGGAACAGTTCCAGAAGAAGCTCGAGGATCTCTCGGTCCAGGTATCGTTCCACGAGGGGCGCGATCGTTTCGAAGGCGAAATGAAGACGCTGACCGAGAACCGCGACGCCGCCTTCGATCTCCTGACGCTGGCTCTCAACGCGCCGCGCTTCGACGCCGAGGCGGTCGAGCGTATGCGGGCCCAGTCGATCGCGGCGCGCCGTCGGGCGGAGAAGGACCCCGACCAGATCGCCGGGCGGCTGTTCATGAAGACCCTCTTCCCCGACCACGCCTACGGCCGGCCGTCCGACGGCACCGAGGCGACGGTGGCGAAGGTCACGATCGAGGATCTGCGCGACCTGAAGGCGAAGATCTTCACCCGCAAGGGGCTGAAGATCTCGGTCGTCGGCGACATCGACGCGGCGACGCTCGGACCGCTCCTCGACCGGGTGTTCGCGAAACTCCCGGCGGAGGGGCGCCTCGCGCCGATCGCCGAGGCGAAGCCGGTCACCGGCGGTTCGGTGCGCGAGGTGGCGCCGATCCCGCAGGCGGTGGTGCGCTTCGGCGGTGCCGGCATCAAGCGCGACGACCCCGACTTCATCCCGGGCTTCGTGATGAACCACATCCTCGGCGGCGGATCGTTCTCCTCCTGGCTCTATGCCGAGGTGCGCGAGAAGAAGGGCCTCGCCTATTCGGTCTCCACCGGTCTGTCGCCGATGAAGCACGCCGGGCTCTTCGTCGGGGCGGTCGGCACCCGGGCCGACAAGGTCGACGAGAGCCTCGCCATCATTCGCGGCGAGATCGCCCGGATGCGCGACCAGGGGCCGAGCGAGACGGAACTCGCACAGGCCAAGGCCTATCTCACCGGCAGCTACCCGCTGCGCTTCGACACTTCGGACAAGATCGCCGGTTCGCTGCTCGCCATCCAGGTCGACGACCTCGGCATCGACTACATCGACCGCCGCAACGGGCTGATCGAGAAGGTGACGATCGACGACATCCGTCGCGTCGCGAAGCGCCTCTTCGCCGAGCCGATGACGGTGGTGACGGTCGGACCCAAGGCGGACTGAGCCCGCCCACACCTCGGGCTCCGACCTGCCGGAGGGCGGCGGACGCGGCTCGCTTCGGCGCTCGCCCTCACGGCATCTTCGACGGCAGGTGCAGCGTCCGGCCGTCGACGGCGAAGGTGCCGAAGCCCTGATGGTGGATGGTCTTGACGTCGGTCTTCGCCGGATCGCGCCAGGCCTTCACCACCTGCAGCACGCGCAGGCCGTATTTCTCGGCCAGCGTCTCGTCGACCACCCGGCACTCGAGATTGACGAAGCACTCCGCCACCAGCGGCGCCGCGACCATCGCGGCCCGTGCCGGCGTCAGCCGGAACTCGGCGAACTTGTCGATCCGCTGTCCCGAGCAGTTGCCGATGCCGACCACCGCGCGGGCGATCGTCGACGGCGGGATGGCGATGACGCATTCGCCGGTCTCGGCGAGCGCCTGGGCGCTGAGCGCACCGGCGACGATGCAGGCGACGAGCGGCGGATCGAAGTCCACCATCATGTGCCACGACAGGGTCATGACGTTGGCCCGCGACCCGCGGCGGGTGGTGAGCAGCACCACCGGCCCGGGTTCGATCAGCCGATAGACCTCGCCGAGCGGCATCTCTTCGAAGGCGACGGGCGACGGCGCGAAACCGCCCTCCGGAACGAGGGTCGCCATGATCGACCTCCCTCTGTCGCCCCGGAGGACCGCGTCTCAGGCGCCTCCGGGCGCATTCGCCGGGACCCAGGCCCGGCTCATCATCGACGGCCCGAGCGGCACCTTCAGCCCCGCCGCCGTCAGTCGCGCCGCGGCTTCCACCCCGTCGATACGGCCGGCGAGCCGGTCGCGGAAGGCGGCGGCGACCACCCCCATGTCGCCGGTCTGCGGGCTGAGGCGGAACGACGTCACCCCGGCGGCGAGAAGCGCATCGACCTCGTCGATCACCGTGGCGCAGTCCTGCGACATCGTCTGCACCCCGTTGATCGAGAGAAACGCCTCGCCGTCGAGCGTGTCGACCTCGAGCCCGTCGGGATCCTCGGCGCAGACGTAGCGGCAGCTGTCCTTGGCGAGCCCGTGGATGCGGGCGTGATAGCAGCGCCCCGAGATGGCGAGCGGCAGCCGGCCGAAGGCGAAGACCTGGGTCTCGACCCCGAGCCGCGCCCCCTCGCGCGCCAGCGCCTGAACCGACGCGAGCGGCAGCTCCGGCGGCAGGCAGACGCTCCAGGCGCCGCGCGAGGCGAGCCAGCCGAGCGTGCCCTCGTTGTAGACGTTGACCAGGGGTGAGACGGCGAAGCGTCGCCCGGGCTCCAGCGTGGCGAGCGGCGTCAGGTCGTTGATCTCGATCTCGACGCCCTCGAGGCCGACGAGATCGGCGACGATCTGCCGTTCGCGCTTGACCGTCACCAGCGCCAGCGTATCGACGACGACGCTCTTGCCGCCGCGCTGCAGGCGCTCGATCACCTCCGGCAGCCGATCGGCATAGAACGGCTCGCGCTTCGAGCAGACGACCTCGCCGACATGGACGCGATCGACGTCGACCTCGTCGGCGACGCGGGCGAGGAAGTCGGCCCAGGTGTCGACCGGCCAGTTGTAGAGCACCGGGCCCATGACCAGTGTGGGGTTGGCGGTCACGTCGCTCATCTCCAGGTCTTCTTGTAGGCGCCGGCGGTGGTGGTCTGGCCCTCGGCGAGGCGCTTGGTCATGTCGCTCGCGATCGGCCGCCCCGCCATGTGGTCGTCGACCGCCTTGCGGAAGGCGGCGACCACCGCTTGGGTATAGGCGCGGCTCCGCTGCCGCCCCTCGATCTTGAAGGCGGTGACGCCGGCGTCGATCAGCGGTGGAATGAGCTGTGCCGCGTCGAGGCTCACCGGGTCCTCGAAGACGTGGCCGGCGTAGTCGCCGGCGGTGAAGCGGCCCTTGCACAGCGTCGGATAGGGGGCCGCGACCCCCTTCGGCGTGCGATCGATGGTGAAGCCGCCGAGCTTGGCGACGAGGTCGTCGCCCTCTTCCTTGTAGAGGACGTGGCTCGGCGGCGAGCAGACGCCGTTCATGTTGGGCGACTTGCCGGTGCAGTGGCTGGAGAGCGAGCAGCGCCCCTCGGCCATGACGCAGAGCCCGCCGAAGACGAAGACTTCCGTTTCGCACGGGATCTCGGCGTTGATCGCCGCGATCTCCGGAACCGACAGAACGCGCGGCAGCACCACCCGCTTGATACCGAAGCTCTCGGCCCAGAAGCGGATCACGTCCGGGTTCGACGCCGCCGCCTGCACCGAGAGATGGAGGCGCAGCTTCGGATGCTTCACCGCCGCGTGCGCCACCAGCCCGAGATCGGCGAGGATCACCGCATCGGCCCCGGCGCCTTCGGCCTTGGCCACCGCCTCGTGCCACAGCGTCTCACCGCCGGCGCGCGGGAAGGTGTTGATCGCGACCAGCACCTTGGAGCCGTGATCGTGGGCGAAGCGGATCGAGTCGCCGAGTTCCTGGGCGGAGAAGTTGAGGCCGGGGAAGTTGCGGGCGTTGGTCTCGTCGCGGAAGCCGCAATAGACCGCGTCGGCGCCCGCCTCGACGGCGGTCCTGAGCGCCGCCGGCGTGCCGGCCGGGCAGACCAGTTCGGGACGGGTGAGGGCAGCGGCGACGTTCACGTGGGGCTTCCTCCGGCACGGGTGAGCGAGACGCCGGTCACCCGTTCGGCGAGCGGCGCGGCGCGGCGGAAGATCTCGGCGACGAAGTTGGTGGCCGGGCCGGTGAGCACGGCCACCTCTTCGGCGAGATCGATTTCGGCGTCGTCGACGGCGTTCCTCAGCGCCAACACCGCCTCGGTGTCACCCTCGATGACGATGTCGCGCGAGAAGAACAGCGCGTCGCCGTCGAAGGCGCCGTGCACCATACCGACCAGCGCCGCCAGCGGCCCGGCGATGCGGGCATCGCGTGCCGCCACGATCGAGCCGTCGGGCGCCCGCTTCACCGCCTCGAGCCGCGGCATCGCCGGATCGGGCCGGAGCACGAAGGCGATCGACACGTCGGTCGGATCGATCAGGAAGGTCTTCCGCGCCTGATCGTCGAGTCGGGAGAAGAGCGAGGGATGCCGCTCGGCGAGCGACGAGATGAACTGCTTCAGCGCCAGATCGAGCGGCAGCGTGGGCATCCGCCGCACCAGATGGTCGACGAGCGTCGGGAAGCGGGGGAGGGGGGCTTCGGTCATCGCGGTTCCGTGCGCACACGACATCGAGCCGACCGCCGGACGCGATCGACCACTCGACCGACCTTTCCACCTTTGTCGGGGAGGCGTCCTTGAGGTCGATCAACGCAGATGCGGATGTGAGGCGCGCTTCACCCCGAGACTTTCGCCCGCCACACCGCGACGTCCGGTGCCGTGATCAGCGGCCGGATGAAGTCCCAGGCGATCTCGAGCCGTTCGGCCGCCGCTTCGCCGATCCCGGTGCCGAGTTCGAAGGCCTCGCCGCGCACCGCCAGCACGAAGGCCGGTGGCGGCACCCGGCCGAGGACGCGGGAGAAGACGTCGAGCACCGCCTCCGGCGCCATCGCGTGGGAGGTGTGGGTCATCCCCTCGCGTGCCGCCGCCTCGGTGAAGGCGAAGGGATGCGGCGCCGCGACCGAGGCGTCGATGAACAGCGCCAGATCGGCCCCGTCGAGGTCCATGGCGTGTTCGAGCTGCAGCTGGAAGTCCTCGATCGCCGTCACATGCGGCAGATCGACGGCCTCGATCCGGCGCAGAAGCGCCGGACCGAGACCGTCGTCCCCCCGTGATTCGTTGCCCCAGCCGAGGACGACGACGCGCGCCGTCTCCGCCGGGGCGGGAGCCTCGGCACTCACGCCGCCGGCCCCATGTTGCGCCGGCCGCGCGACACGAGCCGGCCGTCGGCGTCGACGAGGTCGACTTCGAGCGGCATCTGCCCGAGTGCGTGGGTGGCGCAGGAGAGGCACGGATCGTAGGCGCGGATCGCCACCTCGATGTGGTTGAGGAGACCCTCGGTCACCTCACGCCCGTCGAGATAGGTCCGCGCCACCGAGCGGATCGCCTCGTTCATCGCCTGATTGTTGTTGGTGGTGGAGACGATGAGATTGCAGAAGGTGACCTGGTCGTCCTCGTTCACCCGATAGTGGTGGAAGAGCGTGCCGCGCGGCGCCTCGATGACGCCGACCGCCTCGCCCTTGCGTGTCCCCTTGTCCGCCATCAGGTCGGTGCCGAGGATGTCGGGATCGTCGAGCAGGTCGCGGATGAGTTCGGCGGCGTGCAGCACCTCGATCAGCCGCGCCCAGTGGAAGAACAGCGTCCCCATCACCGGCTTGCCGTGACCGAGCGCCATCATCTTCTTGCGCTCGAGATCGGCCAGCGGCGAGGGGATGAAGTCGCAGGCCTGGACGCGCGCCAGCGGCCCGACCTTGTACCAGCCCTGCTCGGCCCCGAGCGACCGGATGTGCGGGAACTTCATGTAGGACCAGGACTTGGCCTGCTCCTCCAGCACTTCTTCGTAGGTCGAATAATCGACGTGATCGAAGATGGTCTTGCCGGTGTTGTCCACCGCACGCAGGCCGCCGTGGTAGAAGTCGAGCGCCCCGCGTTCGTCGACGAGACCCATCATCGACGATTCGAACTCGCCGAAGTGGTTGTAGAACTCCGGCTTCGTCCGATGCAGCGCCGCCACCATGTGGACGGACGCGAGCGACCATTCGATCATCTGATCGATGTCGCGCCGCAACTCGTCACGCTCGGCGACGGTGAGCGCCTTGTTCATGCCGCCCGGGATGGCGCCGGTGCCGTGGATGCGCTTGCCGGCGGTGTGGCGGATCACCTCCTGCCCGTACTTCCTCAGCAGCACGCCCTGCTTGGCGATCTCGGGGAAGTCCTGCGCCACGCCGACGATGTTGCGGCGGGTCAGGTCGCTGTCGAAGCCGAGCAGCAGATCGGGCGAGGCGAGGTGGAAGAAGTGCACCGCGTGGGACTGCACCACCTGTCCGTAGTGCATCAGCCGGCGCAGCTTCTCGGCGGTCGGCGGGAGTTGCCCGTAGCCGGCGATGATGTCCATCGCCTTGACCGCGGCGAGGTGGTGGCTGACCGGGCAGATGCCGCACAGGCGCTGCACGGTGACCGGCACCTCCCAGAAGGGCCGGCCCTCGATGAACACCTCGAAGCCGCGGAATTCGACGATGTGCAGCCGCACCTGATGAATGCGATCGGCGTCGTCGAGCAGCAGCGTGACCTTGCCATGGCCCTCGACCCGAGTCACCGGATCGATGGCGATGCGCCTCAGTTTCTGGGGATTCTCGGCGGTTTCCAATTGGAACATGTCTCGGCTCCCCTCAGTCGAAACGCAGCATCGGATGCTCCAGGCGCGGCATCCGGCCGGAGATCAGATCGGTGAGATACTTCCAGATCGCGTCGCCCGACGGCGGGCAACCCGGCACGAAGTAGTCGACGCGCACCACCTCGTTGATCGGGTGGACCTTGTCGAGCAGCAGCGGTAGTTCCGGATCGTTCGGCACCTTGCCGCCGGCCCGGTCGCAATAGACCCGCGTCAGACACTCGCCGACGTCGAGATGGTTGCGCTGAGCGGGAAGGCCGCCGTTGACGGCGCAGGCCCCGAGCGCCACCAGCACCTTGGCGTTGGCGCGCAGCTCGCGCAGCACGTGGACGTTCTCGGCGTTGCACACGCCGCCTTCGACGATGGCGACGTCGCAGGGCCCGCAATGCTTGATGTCGGTGAGCGGCGAACGGTCGAACTCGGCGAGTTCGGCGAGTTCGAGTAGCCGTTCGTCGATGTCGAGGAACGACATGTGGCAACCGAAGCAGCCCGACAGCGACGTCGTCGCGATGCGGACCTTCTTGCGCACGGGGGTGGGAGCGGCATGCAGCATCATCACACCTCCTCTTTCGCCTTGGCCACCGGATGGGCACTGATCGGGTCGACGTCGTAGAGCCGTTCGCCGATCGGAACCGCGAAGCCGACCCGCTTGGGCAGGATCGCGCCGACCGGACAGACCGAAGCGGCCTTGTCGTCGAGCGAGAAGTCGGTATCGCCGAGTTTGCCCGACGGGCAGTTGACCACCACGTGGCTCTCGGTGCCGCGCCCGGAGAGGGCGAAGACGTTCTTGCCGTCGATGTCGCGCGAGGCCCGGACGCACAGCTCGCACATGATGCAGCGGTTGAAGTCGAGGACGATGTCCGGATGGGACGCGTCGACTTCGCGCACCGGATAGAAGTGCGAATAGTGCGGGGTCAGCATTTCCAGGTCGTAGGCGAGCGCCTGGAGCTTGCAGTTGCCGCTCTTCTCGCAGCCGGGGCAGAAGTGGTTGCCCTCGACGAACAGCATCTGCAGCAGGACGCGCCGGTTGCCGTTGAGCTCCGGCGTGTCGGAGGCCACCTCCTGGCCCGGCATCGCCTTGATGGTGCAGGCCGAGCCGAAGCGGCCGTTGACCTTCACCGTGCACAGCTTGCACGAGCCGTGCGGCTTGAACTCGGGGTGATGGCAGAGATTGGGGATGTAGACCCCGGCGGCCAGCGCCGCCTCCAGGATCGATTGGCCGCGTTCGAAATAGATCGGTCGGCCGTCGAGGGCGAACTTGTCGTACTCGTTCATGAGCGTCTCCTCAGGCGTCCGAGAGCATGCGGCTGTCGGCGTCGTCGCGGCCGGTGATCTCGCGGGCTCGGGCGAGCGCCGCGTCGAGGTCGAAGGCCGGTTCGAAGTCCTTGCGGGCGAGCCGTTTCTCGTAGTCCTCACGGAAGCGGGCGATGGTGTCGGCGATCGCCGCGCCGGCGGTCTGGCCGAGGCCGCAGTGACTGGCGGTGCGCATCACCTCGCGCAGATGCTGCAGCTCGTTCATCTCGTACTGGGTGCCGTGGCCGGCCGCGATCTTGTCCATGATCTTGGCCTGGATGGTGGTCCCCACCCGGCACGGGGTGCAGAAGCCGCAGCTCTCGTGCTGGAAGAAATGCGCGAAGTTGCGCGCCACCTCGAACATGTCGCGGTTCTCGCCGAACACCATGAAGGAACCGGCGGTCGGCACGTCCTCGAAGGCGATGCGCCGGCCGAACTCGCGGATGGTCAGGCACTGGCCCGCCGCCCCGGAGATCTGCACCGCGCGCGAGTTCCTCGCGCCGGCGTCCTCGAGCACCTGCGAGATGCGGACGCCGAAGGGGTATTCGTAGATGCCGGGGCGTTCGACGTCGCCCGATACCGACAGGATCTTGGTTCCGGTCGACTGCTTGGTGCCGTAGCCCTCGTACCAGGCGCCGCCGTGCAGCGCGATCTCTGTGACCTTGCACAGCGTCTCGACGTTGTTCACCACCGTCGGCTGGCCGCGATAGCCGACCGCGACCGGGAACGGCGGACGGATGCGCGGACGCCCGGCCTTGCCCTCCAGACTCTCGATCAGCGCCGTCTCCTCACCGCAGATGTAGGCGCCGGCACCCATGTGGATCTCGATGTCGAAGTCGAAGCCCTCGACCCCGAGGATCGACCGGCCGAGCAGCCGCGCCGCGCGCAACTCGGTGAGCTTCTCCTCGAGCGCCGCCTGCATGTAGAGATACTCGCCGCGCAGATAGACGAGGCCGAGTTTCGCTCCGACCACGTATCCGGCCAGCGCCATGCCCTCGAACACCCGCTCGGCATAGAACTGCAGGAGCACCCGGTCCTTGAAGGTGCCGGGCTCGCCCTCGTCGGCGTTGCAGACGATATAGCGGGCATCGCCCTTGGCGTTGCGCGCCGCTTCCCATTTGACTCCGGTGGTGAAGCCGGCGCCGCCGCGGCCGCGCAGGTTGGAACGCTTGACCTCGGCGAGGTAGGCCTCCCGCCCCATCGCGATCGCCGCCTTCAGCGCCGATCCCGGCGCGAAGTCGGCCGACAACAGCATGTCGGCGCGACGGATGTTGTGCTCGACTCGGAAGAACTCGCTCGGCCATTCGCCGACCGGCACCCGCGACCGGACGAGCTCGCAGATCTGATCGGCCCGGCGCAGCGTCATGTTGGTGACGGCCATGCCGTTGACCAGGATCGCCGGACCCTGGTCGCACATGCCGGTACAGGAGGTGTAGTCGATCGACACCAGCCCGTCGGCGGAGACGACGCCCCGCTCCACGCCGAGACGGCGCGCCATGTGATCGAAGATCGCGTGGTTGCCGAGCATCCGGTCGGTGATGTTGTCGGAGAACAGGATCCGGTAGGCCCCGGTCGGCTCGCGCGACAGGAAGGAATAGAAGTCGAGCGTGCTCTCGACCGCGCCGATCGCCAGCCCGAGTCGCTCGGCCAGCACCTCGATCGCCTCCGGCGCCACCCACCCGTACTGAGCCTGAACGTCGCGCAGGATCTGGACGAGCCGTCCCGGATCACCACCGTGTCGCGTCAGGACCTGCTCGAGGAACGGGCCGAGCCCGATCTCCTTGGTCTTCACCTCACCCTCCTGCCTCTCATGGACTGGTGGCGGGTAGTCTTGGAGGCTGGCGGTTCGGGATGATCTGACTTGCATCAAACGCAGAACGGACTTCGTCGCATCGCCGGTCCCGATACCGTCGGCCCCGACGTTCCGTCGCCGCCGACATGTCGCGCAGTCTATCCAAAAATCTCAGAAGGCCCAATCGACTGGACTACCTATATCGCAAAAACGACATCGTGCGTCGCTGTGTGGAAACGAACTGACCGCTGCGAAATGTCGCGCGGTTTTCAACCGTCGGAATTCATTAGAAAATTCTGAATTATTGCGGAAATGGACGGGTCGGTCCGCACCGCTATCGAGGCGCGCACCGTGATCCGTCCTCCGATGACGTGTTCCGCCTGCGGGCGGCCGTCCGGCCGACCCGCACGACCGGAGGGTCACTTCTTCCTGAGCGCGTCGAGCAGCGCCGCGCCGAGCGCTCCGGTCGAACCGGCGTTCGAGCCCGAGGACGCCCCCGGCTTGCCGCCCTTACCTCCGCCGGGCGGGGGCGCCGGGCGATCGTCGGAACGTCCACCCGGCGCCCCCATGCGCGCGCCGCCGTCGTCCTTGCGCATGGTGAGCCCGATGCGCTTGCGCCGGGCATCCACCTCGACCACCCGCACCTTCACCACGTCGCCGGCCTTCACCACCTCGCGCGGATCCTTGACGAAGCGATCGGCGAGCTGGGAGACGTGGACGAGCCCGTCCTGATGCACGCCGATGTCGACGAAGGCGCCGAAGGCGGCGACGTTGGTGACGGTGCCTTCCAGCACCATCCCCGGCTTCAGGTCCTCGATCTTCTCGATACCCTCGGCGAAGGCGGCGGTCTTGAAGCTCGGGCGCGGGTCGCGGCCGGGCTTCTCCAGTTCGGCGAGGATGTCCTTCACCGTCGGCAGGCCGAACTTGTCGTCGACGAAGGCGCGCGGATCGAGGCTCTTCAGCGTCGCCCCGTCGCCCATCACCGTGCGCAGGTCGCGCCCACAGGCCTTGACGATGCGTTTGGCCACCGCATAGGCCTCGGGATGCACCGACGAGGCGTCGAGCGGCTCGTCGCCGTCGCGGATGCGCAAGAACCCGGCCGCCTGCTCGAAGGTCTTCGGCCCGAGCCGTGCCACCTCGAGCAGTTGCTTGCGGTTCCGGAAGCGCCCGACGGCGTTGCGATGATCGACGATCGCCTGAGCCAGCGACGACCCGAGGCCGGAGACCCGGGCGAGCAGCGACGCCGAGGCGGTGTTGAGGTCGACACCGACGGCGTTGACCGCGTCCTCGACCACCGCGTCGAGCGACTTGGCGAGCCGCCCCTGATCGACGTCGTGCTGATACTGGCCGACGCCGATCGCCTTGGGCTCGATCTTCACGAGCTCGGCGAGCGGATCCTGCAGTCGCCGCGCGATCGACACCGCGCCGCGCAAGGATACGTCGAGGTTCGGCATTTCGGCTGCAGCGAGCGCCGACGCCGAATAGACCGAGGCGCCGGCCTCCGACACCACCACCTTGATCGGCTTCGGACCCGCCATCTCGCCGATCAGATGAGATACCAGCCGGTCGGTTTCTCGGCTTCCGGTGCCGTTGCCGATGGCGACCAGCTCCACCTTGTGCTTGACGATCAGGTGCTTCAGCGTCGCCAGCGTCCCCTGCACGTCCTGTCTCGGCGGGAAGGGATAGACGGTCGTGGTGTCGACCACCTTCGAGGTGGCGTCGACCACCGCCACCTTGACGCCGGTGCGGATACCCGGGTCGAGACCCAGCGTCGGCCGGGTGCCGGCCGGCGCGGCGAGCAGCAGGTCCTGGAGATTGTGGGCGAAGACGCGGATCGCCTCCTCCTCCGAGCGCTCGCGCAGCGCCCCCATCACCTCGATCGAGAGGGAGAGCGACAGCTTCACCCGCCAGCACCAGCGCGCCACGTCGAACAGCCACTGATCCGCCGCGCTCGGCCGACGGGTCGCGCTCGGCAGCTCGATGCCGAAGGCCTCGCAGATGATCCGCTCCACCGGCTTGACCGGCGCGGTGTCGTCGGCGTCGACCTCGACCTCGAGGCTCAGAACCTCCTCGTTGCGCCCGCGCAGCATGGCGAGCGCCCGATGGCTCGGCACGTCGGCGAGGCGCTCGACGTGATCGAAATAGTCGGCGAACTTCTCGCCCGCCTGCTCCTTGCCCTCATTGACCTTCGAGCGCAGCCGCGCCCCGGTCTGGACATGAGCACGCAGCCGGCCGACCAGCTCGGCGTTCTCGGCGAACTGCTCGGTCAGGATGTCGCGCGCCCCGTCGAGCGCCGCCTTGACGTCGGCGACCTCCTCGGTGACGAAGGAGGCGGCGAGCGCCTTCGGGTCGATCGAACGATCGGCGAGGATCCGTTCGGCCAGCGGCCCGAGACCCTTCTCGCGGGCGATCTCGGCACGGGTCCGCCGCTTCGGCTTGTAGGGCAGGTAGAGATCCTCGATCTCCGCCTTGGTCGCCGCGCCGGCGAGCTTCGCCTCGAGCTCGGGCGTCAGCTTGCCCTGGCCGCGGATACTCTCGATCACCGCGGCGCGCCGCGCCTCCATCTCGCGCAGATAACCGAGCCGCTCCTCGAGAGTGCGCAGCTGCGTGTCGTCGAGCCCGCCGGTCGCCTCCTTGCGGTAGCGGGCGACGAACGGCACGGTCGAGCCTTCGTCGAGCAGCCCGACGGCGGCCTCGACCTGCGCCGGCCGGCAGCCGATCTCGGCGGCGATGGCCTGGGTGATGCGCGCCGTGGCGCTCGGGTCGAGGGCATGGGCCATGACCGGGTCTCCTTGTTCCTGTCGCCGACCGATACCAACTCGACCGCCCGAGGCGAAGGGGAAGGGCGCCCACGATCGCGAGAAGGTGTGGACGAGCCCCTGCCCGTCGGCAGAACGACCGTCCGGGTTGGGTCGGATGCCGCCGACCGCCCCGTTGAGCTACCCTGGCGGGCGTCGGCGACGGCGATCGGCCACGTGCCGCCGCCCTTCCTCCCGCACCGGAGTCTCCGATGACCACACTCGACGACCTCAAAGAAGCCTTTGCCGGCGAATCCCAGGCCAATCGACGCTATCTCGCCTATGGCATGAAGGCGGCGGATGAAGGCTTTCCCGGTGTCGCCCGGCTGTTCCGCGCCGTCGCGGCGGCCGAGACCATCCACGCTCTCACGCATCTGAAGGCGATGGACGGCGTCGCCTCGACCGCGGCCAACCTCGCCGACGCCATGGCCGGCGAGAAGCACGAGTTCACCGAGATGTACCCGCCGATGCTGGCCCGCGCCGAGGCGGAGGGCAACCGCAAGGCCGCCCGCTCGATGCGCTTCGCCCTCGAGGTGGAGAAGGTCCACTACGAACTCTTCGAGAAGGCCCTCGCCGCGCTCACCGCCGGCACCGATCTGGCGGCGACGATCGTTCGTGTCTGCCCGATCTGCGGCCACACCGTCATCGGCGACGCGCCCGACGCCTGCCCGGTCTGCGGCTGCAAGGGCGACCGCTTCGACGAGATCGCCTGATCTCGGCCCACGCCGCGCCGCTCGACGGGGGCGACGCGGCGCGATCGCGGTTCTTCGGTCGGGTGACGAACCAAACGAAAGTGGCGTCGCAAGCGGGCTTCCGCAGTGCGGTACAAGTCCTGTAGTGTGCGCCGCACGGAAGCTCGGGGAGGCTCGTCGTTGCGCATCGAATCGGTTCGCAACGCCGAAGGGCAGCGCATCCGCGCGCATCCATCTCGCTAGGTAATCGTGTCACCCATCAGACGAGACGGGGAACCATGAACAAGCTCTATCCAAGCGCGGCCGCGGCTCTCGCGGGCGTGGTGAAGGACGGCCAGACGCTGGCCGTCGGCGGCTTCGGCCTCTGCGGCATTCCGGAGGCGCTGATCGAGGCGCTGCGCGACACCGGCGTCACCGGCCTGACCTGCGTGTCGAACAATGCCGGCGTCGACGGTTTCGGCCTCGGCCTGCTGCTCGAGACCCGTCAGATCAAGAAGATGATCTCGTCCTACGTCGGCGAGAACAAGCTCTTCGCCCAGCAGTTCCTCTCCGGCGAGCTCGAGCTCGAATTCGCCCCGCAGGGCACGCTCGCCGAGCGGCTGCGCGCCGGCGGCGCCGGCATCCCGGCCTTCTTCACCGCCACCGGCGTCGGCACCGTGGTCGCCGACGGCAAGGAAGTGCGCGAGTTCGACGGCCGCAAGTACGTCATGGAGCGCGGCATCGTCGCCGACG